>CERI01004347.1_pt1 | contig 17464 bp, 15 predicted proteins | sample 350261 | NCBI WGS metagenome assembly CERI01 (sample SAMEA2620979, study PRJEB7988) | marine metagenome | isolation source: saline water (ENVO:00002010), including
TTGATATTGTTCTGGTTTACTAGTCTGTGTATATTCTGCCTGTAACTCTTCTCCAAATACTTCTTCTAAACCAACTGTTAAGCCGTCCATCTCTGTTTGGATTGCTTGTCCTGTTGCATCGTCTCCAACTATTGTAGAAGTTCTCTCTTCATATTTTCTTAACATTACTCTCCAGTAAGTCATTTCCATATTGAATTCATCTGCAAAAGAAACCGAAGCAACTTCATACATTCTATTCATTAGTGGGAAATATAAGTAATCTCTAGATCTTGGTGCTTTACCTGCTCCAAATGCAGCTTCCATTTGACCTTTTGTAATATGTACTTCAAAGTCTTCCCAACCCATTCCAAATATATCAAACTGGAAATCTTGTGTTGGCATTTCATTATCAGGTACCATTATCTTAACCTGGCCTTGTGCTTGTACATTATAGAGTGAGTATTCCATAAGTACAACATCTCTAGATCTTTTATCTGGTTCTACACTAAAATATTTTACTTCATGTCCCCACATATTAGTGGATAACTCTGTAAGTTCTTTATAGATAGCAGTTGGTTTACTTAAACTATATGGATTGTAAACAGGATCTTCGCATGCTACTACAACGTTTGTACACCCATCTAAATAAGGGTCGTTACAGTCGTTACAAATTTGAGGACAAGATTCAATTGTTCCTGCTTGTGTTTCTAATTCAAAAGTTACACTAAATAGACTAATTGAATGTAAATCTGAAAGTGCAGCTACTTCTGCTCTAATGTCAATCCAAAGTGGTTTTGTTGGGTCAAAAGTTTGACCTAATAAATCAGCTGGAGTTGTGTTAATATTAAGAGGGCTAAATTCAGACATTTGTCCACCATCACTTACTGTACCTTCTTGTGAATATCTCCATTCGTATGCAAATCTATTATTTGTATCTGGTATTTTATACCATGTTGCATTGGCAGCAGAGAATGTAGCCGGTGTGGTTATAGTAAAACTATTAGTTCCAACAGTTAAAATCTCTAAAATATTAGAACCTACTAGTATTTTATCGCCGGGAACTAAATCTAGATTAACTCCAGTACCTATAACATTAACATATCCTTCAGTTATTTGTAAAGTACCTATAGTATTAGCCGAGCTAACACCCGCTAAAATACCCCAAGACAAAACCCTTAGCGTATCTAAATACGGTTCTTGAAGTTTAGCGAAAATTTGGTCGCCTATTTGATTTGCAGTAAAATTAGTTACCATTTAGTATGAAGACTATTTTAGTCTATTTTTTATTATATATCTGAATCTTTATCAGTGATTAAAAGCATTTCAGGATTATCAGCTTCATATCCCTCTAATTTAGAAATAAAAGCGTTAGTTACACTAAAAACTTCCCCATTATTGTTCTCTGATAAGTACAGATCTAATTGATTTAAGAAGTCTCTTACTTTAATCAATTTAAAATGTTCATTATATTCTAATAATCCGGCTTTATGTAAAACCCTATTAACTAATGATACTTCATTATTATGAAACATATCAAAGGTTCTAATAAAACCCCTAAGAACTTTTATATCGTATTTAATAGTCTTTGCCTGATCTACTTTAACAATTCTATTATAGCTTGAGTTTGAATTTAAGTTAACTCTAATATATTTTAGATTTGGCATAGTATCAAAAATTTGCCAAATAAAATAAATAGACGTAGCTTCTTTATGAATAGCAGTATCACTTACCGCATTAAATCTATTAATATCTTTTTTAAAATATTTGGTAAGATACTCCCTCATCGTTGTAACAGAAACCACCCTACTAGTATCTGAGCCGTGGTTTTTAGCAACGAATCCCCTAAGAATAATACCCCAAAGTTTTAAATCAATAGAGTTATATTTATATAGAGTAATATCAATTATCTCTGAAAATGTATCACTTTGTGTAGACATCTATTTGCTCTTCAATTTTTTTAAGGTCAGCGTATAATTGATCTTTAGCAAACAGTTTTAATTCACCAAACTCACGATTACCTATTTCGTTTTTATTCATATAAAGCTCTACCGCTCTATCACTTGGATTATATTTATCAACCGTATTTTTCTTAGCTTTCTTAGTTTTAGTATAAAACCATCTAGGCACTGATTTAAACCTAGCAGCGACCATTGACCAACTATCTACTACATTACCTCCATTAATACCATTGATATTAAACATCATTGCATTAGCTGGATATTTAATAGACATAAATCTATTAATCATAAAGTGGTGTCGCTTCTTATTATGTTGTTTTATTTTCTTGTAGTGTGCTGGCTTTGTGAACATGATTTTCACAAAGTCAAATAACTTGGTTTCGTCTAGCATATTGATTATACGTTAATAAGTGGGAAAGTTTACTTACACCACTCGTTAAAAGCCATTGTATATGCAGCCTCATAATCATAACCTTCTTTCATAAGTTTATTAGCCCATTCTTGAACTTCTGCCCTTAATCCATAGGCATTAGCTTCTGCTAATATTTCTTCAATTGTAAGATAGTCATCTAGATTCATGATTTGCTCTGGCATTAAAATAATTTTTTAGTTGGATCTTTCTTAATAGACTTCTTAGTCTTTTTACCTACTAACTTCATTGGAGGCTCTTTCTCTTCTGGAATATCCATACCCGCAAATGCATCTGGGGCAAAATTGTTTTTCTTTGCACCTTCTAACCAATCAGTATCTGCTAAGATTTTATCCATTTCAAATAAAGCTTCTTTATTTTCTAATGCACCTTCCCAATCTTTTTCAATAGCATCATAAATAGCCTTTTGAATTGGATCTGGAATAGTTTTATTATGCAATAACATTAGACCGATATTACTAGTAAGATTAGTTTTAATTAGAGTTAAAGAACTATGTCCTACTACTCTGTAAATAATATCAGATAGTTTATCTTTAGCTTCTGATGAGAATAGGTAGTCAATCTTAAAGTCTTTATATTCTTTGACAAATTGATTGTAGATAGACTCTGCAGTTTTGTCTGTAATAGAATAGTTTCTAAGTTTACCTGTCTTCATTTCTTTCTGCCATGTAATTACAGATGGGATATTATCTGATTTATCACCTGTTAGTATTTTCTTAAAGATAAATTCATCACAGTCAATTTCTGTAATACCAATCTTGTTAGCTCTTACCCAACCCATAATATCTTTTTGATATGCATCTCGCATCATGTGTTGTCCGCCCATATTGAATAGCATATCATCTTCTGTCATGTCTTTAGAGGCTGATAGAGCCATGTCTTGCTCAAAGCCTTTATATCCATAGAGAGATTTCTTGGTGTTGTAGTACCATACCGTATGCGCGTCATTTGTAGTAGAATAGTTGACTAACTGAATAAGGTCTCTGTCACCTGTCCATACAATACAAGATTTACCCCTGGCATTCAACATTGTTGACCAACCAAAGATAACATCATCTGCTTCTGCGCCTTGGATTTGATGTACAGTTACACCTTTCTTAGCAACAATTTTTTGAAATGCTTCATAAACTTCATAGACTGCTGTCCAATCTACTGTTTTGTTTTGTTTTCTTGTACCTTTATATTGTGCATCAGGGTACATATCCTTTCTCCATGATTTAGAGTCTACTGTCAAAACTACATCATCGACAAACATCTTAAGCTTACGCATTTCAGATGCAAAGTCAATTGCTAGTTTTCTCATGAACTGAGACTTCTGTTTATCGTCACCGAGTAGAAGTGTATCGCCTTTAGGCTTGGGTAAGACAAATAATCTACTGAAGACAAAGTAGTTACCGTCGATTAATAGTGTATGTTTTCCCACTTTCATATTTTGTGTGTTTTAATTCCTATACTAATATACGAAAAATATTTGACATAGAAAAATGTTTTGGCATTTATTTTGTTTATTCTTTTACAATTCCTTGAATATCATATACACAACTTAACATTGTGATTACCGGGTCTATTACATGAACTCTCTGAGCTTGATGTTTAGCTACCGAAATAATTACTTGCGGAATATGCTTTACACTTTGCAATCGTTCTTGTTGTATATATTCTACAAACTCCTCACCTAATGATTGTAAAACATCGTCTACTCTATTAGAATAATTACTAACTAGGAGTTGATAATTCTTAGCTGGATCTGATTCGTTAAATACTAAATCAAAAACATCTTTATAGACTGAGTTAAACTTCTTAACATCTTCTACCGTAATATCTGTAGTACCTTGCGTCTTATAGCCTTGTAGTTTATTTAACGTAGATCTAAGATCTGGAAAGTTACGTCTAACAAATTCTACGAGTGCATCTTTTTGAATAGACATACCCTCAGCTTTACATATCTCATAAACTCTCCTAATATACTTCTTAGTTAATTCAGATTCTTCTTCTTTATCAAAGTCGAAATTAATAACTTCAAATCTTGATAGAATTGGATCCGGTAGTTTATTGATATAATTACATGTTGCAATAAATCTAGAATTACTAGCGAATTGCTCCATTGTAGCACGAAGTGCTTTAAAGAACTGATCAGATACACCATCAACCTCATCTAGTATTACTACTTTAAACATTCCAGGAGCATCCATAATAGACACTGTAGAACAGAAATCTATAATCTTGGTTCTGATTACATCCACAGATGTGTCTGTAGATGCGTTAATGTAAAGGTAAGGTAAACCGAATTGATTCACTATAGCCTTAGCACAAGATGTCTTACCGGTACCAGGAGAGCCTGCAAATAGCATATTCTGTACTAGTCCATCTTTAAACTTGGACATCACGCGTTCTGGTAAAATAAGATCATCGAAGTTCTTAGGTCTATACTTCTCTGTAAATAATTGGTTTATTGAATTCATCATACGACATTGTTTAGTTATTATAGTACCATAGTACCGAAATGTTTCATAGATAAATATAGTATATGGATATAATTATCAAAAAGACTGGTGGCCCTTGGCCGGCAAACAGATACGGTATTATTCTAAAGTACTTACCGAGATTTTTAAGAAAGTTTCTAATTAATCATAGGAATCTTGCTAAGTGGTCTGATGATGACCAGTTTATGGAATGTGTCCTAAAAATGCAGAGGCCAAAGTCTACAACTTCCACTAAGATCTATTGGGATATGGTTAACGATAGAGCCCTAGATGAAAAAGGTCTAGAGAGGTCATATAATACTATTGATTGGTATTGTGCTATTTCACTTAAACCTATTAAGTCTAAGTTTATGAACTTCGATCTTGAGAATTTTATCCATCCAGAATATTATGATGTGTTAGATGCTCCGATGGTAGATAGTCGTATACTTAAATCATCAGTTGACTTTCGTAAAAAATGTAAAAAACTCCTGCTCGCAGAACGAGAGGAGTTTCTTAAACTTGCTAAAAAGAACGCGAGGCGCTCTCTTTAATATTACATTAACGCTTTAAATCTATCAGCAACAGACATACCTTCATAAAGTTTAATCTTCTTAGGTAATTCTTCTTTTGCTTCTTCAACAAATTCTTTAGCATTTTCTTTATCATCCTTAGAAACATCTTCTACTGGATATTCTTCGTCGCCAACTTTAAAAGTCTTTTCGCCTTTTGCAATTGCTTCTGCTCTTGCAGCACCGAATTCATTTCCTTCTTCAACTTCTTCAGTTTCTTCAACTTCAACTGCTTCAAATTGTAATTTATCAATTGCAATATTCATTGCAGCCATATCAAACGCGTCTGTACCATCTTCGTAATCAACATTTGCCATAGATCCGTCTTTATTGAAAGATACAATTTTAAATCTACCAGGGAATCTTACGTTTTCACCGTAAACTGTTTCGCCATCTTCAACAGCTTTCATAGCTTTTTTGATTTTAGCGTGAACACCTTCGTTAAGATCTTTAGTTTCTTCAATTTGTACTGAATCTTCTAGAAGATCTTGTTGTTCTTTAATTTTATCTTCTAAGTCTGTAACCGCTTTAGCAGCAGCAACTACTCCAGGATCTTCCATATTACCTTCGGCAGATGTTTTTGCAGCTTCTAAATCATTCTTAGCTGTTTTTAATTCTTCTTTAAGATCTGCAATTATTTCTTTAATCTTATTCTTCTTATCATCTGCAGCACCTTCCGCTTTAGCAACAACATCTTTAAATTTCTTAACCGCCGAGTCTACACTTCCTGTCATATTTGTGATTTCATCAGTAGCTTCATCTTCAGTATAATCTCCTGTCTTCTTTAATTTTGCAGCAGTAAATCCGTCCTTAGCAGCATTGTATTTCTTTCTAGCAGCAACTACAGCATCTTTTTCCTCATCAGTAAGCTCTGCACTAACACCACCTAAAACTCCTAAATATTCTTTAGCAGAACCGTAATATTCTTTAATTGCTGTGATTGCCTCTTTTTTCTTAGGGTCATTCAGTGCTTCAGCTTCTTGCTCAGCTAATTTAGCTTCTTGTGTAGCTAAATCATCTTTAAATTTACCAGCTAATTCTTTTGCTTCAGCTTCTTGTTTCTTTAACTTGTCTGCATTTCTTTTTTCTATCTTTTCAATCATATCTGGATCATCTAGAAATTCTGTTTCAGCAGCAGTTACTAAATCTATTTTTTTAGTAGCTATCTCTAAATCAATCTTATTCTTTTCAGTATTCCACTGTTTAGCTAATAGACCTTCACCAGAAAGAGGAAAATCTTTGGTTATTTCACCTAATTTCTCTTGTGCTTTTTTAATATTAGCATCCTCTGCTAAATTTAATTTTGACTTTTGAGCATCAACTTTCTTTTTAATACTACCACCAACAGCGCTTTTTACTGCCTCATCTCTTAACTCTCTTAATTTAGTTTGAATTTTATTCTTCTTAGGAATATTATCAGCATGCTTTTGACCTTCAGCTTTAATTTTTTCATTCCACTTATCTTTTAACTTTTGCTCTGCTTCTTCAGTTTTTACAGCAGCCGTTGAATCAAATTCAGCACCCTTTTGAACTTTTGTAACTTCTGCGTTCATAACAGCAGTAGCTGCAGGTTTATATGCCGATTTTAAAGCACCATAGTTTTTCATATCTGTCATTGCCTGTAACATAGTAGCCATGAAATCTTCATTTACAGCCTCATCCTTAAAATCTTCATTAAATGTTTCAAATACATTATCAAGATCATTGATTAATGCATCAATATCTTCTGTAATTTGTTTTGAAAGTTGTTCTAGGTTAGTTAAGATAGTATCGACATCTTGTACGATTTCTGCTCTTACTTGTTCTCCTGATTTGCTAGCAGCAACTTGTTCAGTCCCTACTGTGTCTACAGATGTTTTAACAGCAGGTGTAGTTGGATTACTTGAAACTTCACCAGCAGCAAACTCTTCTTGTAGTAAAATTGGTTTTTTAAATTTAGCCATAGCTTGTATTATTATGTTTTATTAATAAGTTAGTCTTTAACTATATATCTGCTTAAGTTTGTAGAAAAGAAAAGGCCCTCAAAAAGAGGGCCTTTAATATAAAATTACTAGTTAACTATAAATTATAGTGCAAAGTTAGCAACTGTGAATGACTCATATTGAGTTCCTGGGTGGAATCCAGCTTCAACAAGTGCGTATCTAGATTTTACAGCTACTTTCGGAGCCATAGTTCCTTCAACGATTGCTTGTACTGATTCAGCCATTAAGTAAGGCATGAATACTAATCCAGGTCCGTTACCGTCACCTTTTCTACCAACTAATACTTCTTCTGATCCAAATGCAACAGATGGGTCAGTGTAAACATTAATACCAGCAACAGATCCTAAAGGATATATTGAACCAGCAACTTGGTTGAATGTGTTAGCCATTGGATAAGCTACGAAACCTGCGATAGATTGTAAAGCAGATGCGATAGCACCACCTACAACTGCAAAGTTACCAGCACCTCTTCTACCATTTTGAGCGATTAAGTTAGCCGCTGCTAAAATGTTAGTTAAGATTTGTCTTTGTCTATCAGCTTTAGTTTCACCACCAGCTAATGCAGCATCGTATGTGAAACCAGTGATACCAGATCCAGCCATATCTCTCATCTTTAATAAGATGTGATTGTTAATTGACTGAGTTAATTCGTTAGTTAATACAGCTTCTACTTGAGCAATAGCATCAACACCGAATTGTTTAAGATCTTGTACTTGTTCTCTTGTTACGGCAGCAGCAACTTGGAAAGTTTCAGCAGCAACGCTTTTAGAGAATAAGCTTAAGCCCATTACTTTGTCTGGAGTTTGTTCCCCTACGCCTCTTGACATTGGAGCACCTAAAGCACCAGTAGCACCTGAAAATGCAGGAATGTGATCTTCTAAAGCTTTTACTAAAGCGATTTCAGCACCAGCAGTATTAGAACCAGCTCTAAAGTCTACTAGAGTAGTGTTAGCAGCAGTAGCTTCACCAGTAATAGCGTAGATAGTATCTCCGTCAATTCTAGATAATGTAGTCTCAGGAGTAAATGTTCTACCGTTTTCAGTAAATGCAGCAACAGCAGTTGCAGATTTGATGTAAGTTGGAGCTTCAGAACCACCTACTTTACCACCTTCGTATACGAAGTCTAAGTAAGAAAGTAATCCCATTGGTCCAGCCATAGGTACAACAGGTACTAAATCTAGACCGATTGTTTGTGCAGCAACTTGCATTGCTAAAGGTAATAAAGTTGGAGCTTTATCTCCTGAACCTAAGTCACCTGCGTTTGGGTTATCTGGAAAGCTTGTTGCTCCCATACCAAAGATGTTACCAGCAGTCCCTAAAGACATGATGTTTGCATCTTCATAAAGCTTGTGATTGTGACAGTATTCTGACATCCAAGCTAGTTTTGAGCTTTCGTTAATTCCAGTTGCTTCTTCGATAATCGGAGACCAAGTGTTTCTAACTTCAGCTTCATTAATTAAATTTGCCATTTTGTTAAATTGTTTTTTTAATGGTTTGTTTAGTGTTTCTTTCGAAACTCGACTTGCTTGGGTTTTCTGCTTCGATACCCTATATCGTCGATTAGTTTATATATTGTTTACTTTTTAAATCTTTTCTTTAAGCCTTCAGCGTAGTCAGACACATCATATAGTGGCTTGTCAGCTTCCTCAACAACTGTTGATTCATTAACTGCCGCTAACTTTTCTAAGTCAACTTTAACCTCTCTTAGATCTCTAGTTTCCCAGAAGTTTCTAACTTGATACTCAGTCTTTAGAGTATGGTAGTTTGCTTGTGCTTTGATTTGTGCTTGTTTTCCTTCAGTTAAAGATTCAAACTTCTCTTTATATTCTGCAGGTATTGCAGTCATAAATAATGGTTCGTTATTCTTAGCTTCAACAACAGCATTTGCGTTTTCAATGATTGCACTAATTTGTGACTCATTCATAAATGCTCTTTTTGTAACTCTACCTCTAACTTCAGTTTTTGCATCTTCGTTTAGTGCATTGTAAGCTTCTTGTACAGAACCTGAAACTACATTTAAGAATGCAGGATTTTCATTTTCTTTTACTTGAGCAGATTCTACTAATGCATCTAATTTAGATGAAATTTCTTTTTTGTATGATTCTAATGGATCGTGTGCTCCATCTTCTCCTTCTGTTTCTTCTTCAGATTCTCCAGCTTCAGCCTCTTCAGTCTCATCTTCAATTTCAGCGTCTGATTTTACAGTTTCATCTTCTAATTCTTCAGCAGGTTGTCCAGCTCCATCTTCAGCAGCAGGATCTACATCACCTTCTTTTGAATTATCTCCAACTTCTTCTCCGCCTTCAGCTTCTTCTTTTTCAGCACCAGGTGCTTCAGCTTCGTCTTCTTCTTCAGTTACTTCTTCAGCTTCACCGTGAAATTCTTCGTCTTCTTCTTCTGTAACTTCTGGAGTTTCTTTAGATTCTTCTTTAGAGTCTTCAAGTTCTTTAGCTAATTCAATTGCAGCTAATGCAGCAGCAGGATTTTCGTTAACTTCTTCAGCTTCTTCGTCTTCAACTACTTCGTCAGCACCTTCACCAGCTTCATCTTCTTCAGCTACTTCTTCTTCAGCTACTTCTTTAGCACCATCTTCACCTTCATCTTCAGCAGGTAATTCACCAACTTCAGCAGCGTCAACTTCGTCTTTAACTTCAGCATCTGATTTTACAGTTTCATCTTCTAACTCTTCAGCAGGTTCTCCTGATTCATCTTCAACTTCTTCTTCAACTAAGTTTTCGTTGATTTGAGTTGCAATATATTCAGTATATTCTGATACTTGCTGTAAGTTTTCTTTTAAGTATTCAACGTAACCTAATAAATTCTCATTAGTTTTAGTACCTTCGTTAGCCTGTTCAGCAACGTAGTTAGCAAAGTCTTTAACTTTACCAACAGCTTCTGCTAAATGCTCAGAGTACTGAATACCTTGATCTAATTTTTCAGCAATAGTCTCAGTATAAGATATACCTTGATCTGCTTTTTCAGCAACGTGTTCTGAATACTGAATTGATTCATCTAATTTGCCAGCTAAATACTCAACATATTCTGAGAGAGTATTAACGCTTTCAACGATGTGGTCGTTATGAGATGTTACATCTTCTAACGTGTTGTCTTCGTTTTTTGCACCGATAGACTCTTTAATGCTTTTCATTTCGTTTGCTAAGTACTCAGAATACTTATTGAAATCTTCAGCTTTTACAAATTCTGCCATGTTTTTTTCTTTTATTTCTGTATTTATGTTTGTTGTTGTAATTTCTTTTTCAGCAACTCCGCTTTCTTCGTTCATTTCGTAGATCCAAAGACCAGAGTTGTTATCAAAACCATAAGACTCATTTACTCTTTTTAACTCAGCGTTAGCAAATCCAGGATCTGCAACTAGGTCATAAGTAAATAATTGTTTGATTTTAACTTTACCATTTGATTCTACAGCGCCAGCTGCTCTTGAAGAGATTTGTAAAGGTACACCAGCATCAACTAGTGCTTTAGCTTGACGACCTGCGTCAGTATCTAATAGTCTAATTTTACCTTTTACATGTTTTGAATCTTTATCATAGTAAAGTTCCTCTATAATGTGTGAAACACTTTTTAGAGAAATATCGAATTGTTGAGGATGGTCTAACTCACCTAAAAGCTTAGAAGACTTAATCTTATCTTGTAAAGCTTGAATTTGAGGTACGTACTCATCTTCAGTATAAATTCTATTATTTTTATTCTTAGTGTCAATTTCACCAAAAATACCTTCGAGAATGTACTCTTTATTTTCCGTTGAAGCTACGCTCAGTTGGGAAGAAGACATTTCGACGATTAGTAAATCGTTAACTTTTGCCATATCTATGGTTTTTATTATTTTTAATATATATCACGTCTTATTATGCAATTATCTTAATATGTTTTAGATGTCTATATCTAAGCCGCCGCCATCGTCACCTTCGTCGCCACCTTCTTTATCAGCATCCTTCTCTTCTTCTTTCTCTTCCTCGGCGTCTTCAGTCTCTTTATCTAGATAATATTTAACTAGAACATCTATTTCGCCTTCGGCAAAAGCATCTTGTCCATACTCTTGAAAGAAGTAATCTTTAAATTCTTTTTCTGTCTTAGATGCTGTAATAGCTCCTAGAATCTCAGCTGATTTAATCTCAGGACCAGAGTCTAATTTTACTGGTTCTACATATACGTCTGATTCTTCACCGGCTTTTAAAGCGTCTTCAGTAATGAATTCTTCAAATGTTTTAAAAATATTAATATCTGTTTTCATAGTTTATATATCTATTTTTCTTAATAGTCTAGGGTTTAGCTATTAAAAGCCCATCCCGTCGTCTTCGGCAGGTGGTTCATCAGCAGCAGCTTTAGCGGCTTTTGCTTTATATGATTTATTAGCGTTGATTTCATCATCAGTTAATTTTAGATACTTTGTTACTAAGTACTCTTGATCGAAGTAGTATTCTTCTTCCATAGTCTCTTGGTTAGTTGTCATTAAACTATCTCTCATACTTGAGATAAAGTCTAATCTTAACTGCATGATTTCTTGATTCTTTAATTCAGCAAATACATTCTCTTCATTAAATCTTAAGGCTACTTGAGTTTTAAATTGTGGATCGTCACTAAACTCTGGGTATTTAAGACACATTTGAATATACAATGGCTTAACTAATACCTCTTGGAATACTGATCTTAGTCTATTAATAAACTTAGCAAACTTGATTTCATCTCTTACCATACCGTCACCAGCTAATGCATAGTCACCACCATCATCTTCATATAAGAATCTATTGTAAGGGATTTTTGATACTTGTCTTAGTTTATCGTAGAAATACTTAAGAGCTTCTGTATCATTTAATTCTGGTCCTTCACCACCAAGAGTTTCAATCTCTGGCACTTCACCATCTTTAGAAGGTAACCAATACTCTTTACTAAATTGTAACATTGGTTTACCATCTGTTGTTAATGACCCTGATTCAAAATCAAAATCAACAACTTCTTTATAGTTATTCATTAACTGAGCTAGCGATTGTTTTGCTCTAGTTTTAGATTTACCACCTACAGGAATAATAAACTTCATTCTAAATGAAGCGTTAGTCACTGCCCAGATTACTCTGGTGTGTTCCATAATTCTAAGTAGGTTAAATGATCTAATTAATCTTTCAACATAAGATACTCTTGATGCTGTTGAAAGTGAAGAGTAAGCAAGATAAATGATTTGAGAATCATATAACACTCTTTCTTTTACTGGATCATCTTTGTATTGAATCCATACCTTCTTACCATCGTCTTTATTAAAACCAGGCATTAGGGTTACTGGATCGATTTCTTTAAAACCTATAATTTCTTTTTGGTCTGGGGAATAAATTATCTCAAATGATAAGTAACCGTCAACTAGGAATTTTCTAAAGAAGTACCATGCTGATTGTTCACCATTAAAGCCAAAGTAGTGATAGATTTGTTTAAAGTATTTGTTAAGGTCTTTGTTAACTTCATCGGAAACATCAAGACCCATAATTGATGGAGTTGCAAAGAAGTTCTTTTCGTCATATACAATTGCCTCATCACAAAGTATATCTAGAATATCTTCAACTTCATCATTCATTGAGAATCTTCTCAATTCATCTCTTTTACCAGGATAATCAATATCAAAGAACGGTACGTTCTTCTTCATATTAATATCTGCCATGGATAGTGCAGCGAATGCACCATAAATATCATCATTGTCAAGGCCAAACGGGTTCATCTCTCTGTAGCCGAATTGATCTTCCATTGGACCAATAGCTTGAGATTGTCTTAGTACCATGTCGTCATAACGCATACCAAAAGAACTTAGCGTTTTCAAAGCATTTGAAAGGCTAAATGGTCTTGTGTTAGAACTGAATGGTCCGTTTCTTTTTTCGGTAAATCCTGCCATAATATAGTATTATTTCTGTTTTATATATCTCATTTATTTAAGTGGTTTTTGAACATCGCCCTAATAGCTCCAACTCCCATACCTTCTAGTTGTAAGAAATCGCATAATGCTACTCTTGGCCAGTGTTCATATCCAACTACTGCTTGTTGTGATTTACGACTAGGGATATATTGTCTAATCGCAAAATCAAATCCAAATTTACCTAAAAAACCCTTTGCACCATCATAACTTAATGATAGTGGAGCCTGGTTTTTAGCCGGCTTTCCTTCTTGTCCTTTTAAGTAACCTCTGAATCTTTCGTAAACTACATCTAGTAGTTCTTCTTTTATATTGGGTGGTAATAGATTTAGATTAATACCACAATCATTGCCGCCTGATGGATCTAATGCTAACACACATGGGTTTCTATCCCATGCTACTGCATATTTAGGATCGTCATATCTAAATACATAAACTTGGCCTGGTCTAAATCTTCTAGCAGTTTTTTGTACTGCATTTTCTCTAACAGATTTTTTAGAATCATCAAACCAGCTTTGAGACGCAGAAGCAGCCTTGCCTCTTCCACCAGACTCCTTTGCTAATTTTCTTATGCCTTTTTTAACTTCTCCCATTATTTAAGTGTCTTTTCTGTCAACACAATAAATCGCATATTACGACTTTCACACCATGCTTGTGCATATTTATACTTGTCAGTATTCTTAACATATTGTTCTGCTAAGAATTTATATGATGCTAAAGCCTTCTTTGATTTCTTAAGAGGTGGTCTAGGTTTTTTAATCTGAGCTTCTGGTTTTATCTCAACCATAAACTCTTCTTCAATACCTTCTTCATTCTTAGTCTTCATATAAAAATCAGGATAATACTTATGTTGTCTATTATCCTGTCTAGAAATATACTTAATTTCTACTGGTTCACTTGACCATTTTAATACGTTATCTTTAGTATCGCACATAATACAAAACTTTCTTTCCCATGAGGAACGATAAATGATCGGTGTTGGACCGATATACTTATCAGGGTTTTGTGGCTCGTAATAGCCTTGTACAAAACCGGAATTCCCTCTGGGTTTTAAGTTTTTTATTGACATTTATATATTAAACATTCCGCCTTCCGAACTACCATTGTTGGTATTAATCTTATCCATCGACATTGTGTTCTTATATTTTTGCGGGTGGATTTTATTCCAGCCCTTCGCATACCCTCTCTTTGCTATCTCTGTGAAATAAGCAAACGCGTTGGTATATTTGGGATTAAAATTACGCCAGTATTTTAAGAGGTCTAGTATTGCAAACTGCAGACAATCATTTCTATCATCACTATTTACGTAAACTAATTTTCTTATTGCCCTCTCTGCTAATAGGATTAACATCTTCTCAGCATCCTTTGTTAATTTATCATCCTCTAAAGACTGCACAATCTGATTGTAAAGATCTTTGTTATTTAGATAATTCTTTTTTCTCGGCACGTTTGTTTCGTTTAATTTACCTTTTATATGAAAAAAAGCCCGATTGTTTCGAAACGGGCTTTTATTAAAATTTGTGGGGTTATATGATTAAACCGCGTCGGTTGAATCTAAAGCGATCTTGAATTTCTCAATTCTAGCAGGTTCATCTTTTATGAACACTGTAAGTATATCATTCTTACCTGCGTTTGTATATTCTAATGCGTCAACTTTCATAGAAGTACCGACAGTCATACCGTCAGATTCTACTTTTAATTCAGCACCAACATAACCATCTTCAATATTTAAAAGATCTTCATTTTGTACTCCAGTTAATTCTTCTGAAATTCTTTTGATTTCAGTTTTTAATAAATTATCAGCAGCTTTAATGTCTGTTAAGTTTCTATCAGCTTCTGCTAATCTACCAACTTGGTCATGTAGGAATGATAACATCTCATTGTAAAGATTAATCTTTTCATTCTTAGCAGCTCTTCTTTCTACTAGAGATTCTAAAACTTCAGCATATAATTCAGTAACATCAGCTCCTGTTTGTTCTGCTACATATTCTACAGCAGCATCAGCTAATAATTTTTTGAATTGTGTTATTTTAGTATCTTCGTTTCTTCTATAAACAAAAGCATTGTTTTCAGCTTTCATAGAAATTACTGTAACTTGGTCTTTAGTAGACTCTTCTACAAAATCTAAAACTTTGTAAGTATCGAAGTTTGTAGCAGCTGTTTGGAATGCTTCCATAATAGCTTTATCTTGATACTTAATATAGCCTATATTAAAAAATCTTTCAGAAAGTTTTTCTTCAGAACCTAAAGTGATTTCCATTTTACCTGCAAAGAATGTATTTGATTCTTTTACATACGTAAAGTGTACTGCTATTGCAGACTTCTTAGTTTCATTTAATTCTTTTTGAGTAGCGTCTAATTCTTTAGTTGCAATCTCTAATGCCTCTCCTTTTTTATTTGCTAATTTAAGATTTTGAATAGACTCATTTAAGAAATCAATTTTCTCATTTAAGTCATTCATTTTACCGAAGTTTTCTACTGAACCCTCTTCTATTTTAGAAATAGCTTTTTTGTTGTTGTAATCGTAGTAGAATGAAATACCATTCTCGTTGATTGTAAATAAGTTATTAGCAGCAACTAGTGTATTAAATACATCATTAGTTTCTTCTACGAGTCCTATGTGAGAACCAGTTACTTTAAAGTTTGCACCATTAACATGAAAAATGTGACCTTGGCCACTTTCAATAATTGGTGAAATAACTTTATTGTTTTTTAAATTTGCCATTTTTCGTATTTTATTTTCTATTAAGTATATATCAGTCAAATTATTCGTCTATTTTACCTCCAAATGGATAGTCTCTGCCGGTAACTGAATAATTGTCTCCAAGTATTGGTTTTGCGTCTTCTGTTGTATTAACATTAGAGCCTGGACCATTCTTAATTGTAAACATTCTATTAGACTGTTTTCTTCTTCTGGAAACTCTCTTAATTTGACTTTCTTGATTTTGTTTATTACCAAATCCAGCTATTAATGAAAGATCACTACAATCAAAACCTTCTCCGGTCTTAACCCATTGTGTTCCATTAGATTCCCATTTAGTACCTTGATTGCAATCATAATAAACATTAGGAGTTATAGTAGGATCTAAAAATCCATTTGGATTATCATAGTCTCCTGTTATTGCATTAGCATACATAGTTCTAGTGAATTTTCTATAACTATCTTCTTCGAAGTCGAATGAAGGTATAAATGAATTAATCTCTAAACTAAATGTAATTTTATGATTTGCTTTATCATCAAAGCTGTATTCTACAGGTCTTTCCTGTGTATAATCATCTGGCATCATATACTCAGATGAAATTCTATAAGTTCCTTCTTCTAAATGTCCTGCGTCAACATTATAGAAATTAGCCTTGTACATTTTCTTTACAATAGCTTCTGTAACTTTAAATAAATCTAATTGACTAGATACTAAAATTTCTACATCTACCCCAATAACACATGGAATCATTTCGAATTCAGCAACGTAGCCTTCCATCAGTCCACCCTCATTCATCATAGAGTATTGACCCATATTTCTTTTATTGACTAGCTTAGCGGGATCTACAGCAAACGACGTTAGGTTTACAATACCTCTTGGTACTTTATCATAATTACCATCTGCGTATTGACCATCAGGGTCACAACCAGGTCCATTTACATTTGAAAATAGGAATGCATCTTTCATGAAATTCTCATCTCCTGAGACTGCATAAAAGAAAGGAACATCAACAACCACTCTTTCGTCATTGCTAATTTGTCTCCAAAAACTCAGTTTACTATTGAGGTCTGCTAAGAGCCCAACCACAACGTGTCTGATAACTGAATCGTCTTTATTAAATTTTAAATTGTATGTTGCCATAGGGTATATATCACTCTATTAATCTATGTTCTCTATCGTAAATTTAGAGAATCCGTTTTCTCGGTAGATTTCAATCTTTTTATCGAATATTTCATGTGGTAGTACCGAGTGATTAATTACGAATGTATTTATTTCATGTTCTTTAATTACTTGATTTAAAATCTTTAATATGTTGTAAACACCATCATGGTCTACTGAAGATAATAACTCATCTAGGAATAAAAGGTTTAGTTGTGGGAATCTTAATTTTAAGATCTTAATGATTGCAATAATAACGATAAAGTCTGCCTTCTTACGCTCACCTGTCGAAAGTGTCATTGGATTAATA
>CERI01284281.1_pt1 | contig 17432 bp, 16 predicted proteins | sample 350261 | NCBI WGS metagenome assembly CERI01 (sample SAMEA2620979, study PRJEB7988) | marine metagenome | isolation source: saline water (ENVO:00002010), including
ATAATTATTAAATACTTATAATATTATTACCTATCAAAATGACTACAACATTAAGAAAAAACCCTATGCGTAACAGAAATGCGCCAAAAAGATTTGAAGATGAAAAATTTATATCTGGTGCTATAGACCGTTATCAGCATTGTTATGATGCTAATAGAGCTGGAAAATATGATGATATTAACGGCGATGAAAATTATTATACTACTAGAAATGGTCGTAAATTTGTTACATTTGAATGGAATGACAAAGGAAGATACAGAATTCATAAACGCGACTTTGCAGAAAGTGTATTAGAATTTACTAGTATATGGCGTGATATGGGTATGGTATTACCTGGTGATCTTGTATCCAAAATAAGTTCATTTCTAAAAATATCCAATATTGACATAGCTCTTATTGCTGCTGATGATGAATTTATTGTTGGCGATGAAGAGGAAGAAACACAACCAAAAAAGTGGTGCTGTTCCGGTCTTCCTATTGATGACAAAAGTGAAGAAGAATGGGATAGCGATGAAGAAACAGATGACGAAAGTGAATGGAATTCAGATTGTCTATCTGATGGCGATGAAGATTAAATAAAAAAATTAGGAAGACTGGAGATAGCTTTTTTTACAAAGTTTATTAAAAATTGAAACATTATTATGTAATTTACTTTATTAAAACAATTACAATGAAACTTACAACTATATTTACTTTGACATTTACTTTGTTATTATCTGGTGTAAAAGCTGGATATAATAGAGGTTTTATTACAGGTATGATGGTTTCAGATTATAATGCAAATAGAAAAACAAAGACAATAGAATATGATAAAATGACTATAGATACTAGTTTATTTGATTTTCCTATTCAAGAAAATCCAAAATGTATAGAAATTGAAATTTATAACCCTTTAACATTTAAACAAAAAATATTTTCATCAATTATTACTATGATAATGATAATGGTGCCGGTTCATATATGTATACACGGGACAGACGATGATAGAGAATTTATAGCAGGTGTTTTTGTGGGACATGTTTATAGTAAATATAAAAATAGCCGTAGATATTAATATAAAAATAGGAAGACTGGAGATAGCTTTTTTTTCTTTGATTATAATAATTAAAATTGATTTTTTTTTATTATTAATAATATAATTATATTAAACAATGAATAAACTAGAATCAGTTAGAAAAGAAATTGCCTTTTTAAGAAAGGCAAAATTGAACAATGAAATAATGGAATATCAAAAAATTAAAAAATGTCCGTGTTGTTATACTAAATTAACAATAGACAATACAGTTAATATGTTGAATTGTAATCATGCTTTATGTAAAAAGTGTCATATTAAATGGTTTGATGATGAGTGTCATAACACTTGTCCAATGTGTAGAACAGAAAATTATAAATCAATAGAATTATCGAAAGGATTAAAAACATTATTAAATCAAAGAGTATCTCAATTGGATAGTGTAGAAAATGAAATTCATATGTCAGAAAAATATTTACGCAATATAAATAATCAACTTAGTTTGAGAGAAAGAAAATGGTCTAAGTTAAACAAAAGAGTAAAACAATTAAAAAAAGAAAAAACAGATTATAAATATAGTAATATTGCAAGTAAATTAAATTGGAAAAATAATCCTAAATTAGGGGTTAATTATTGGCAAAAACAATTGAAGAAAAAATATATAGGAATTGAAAAAAGAAGTCGTAATTTACATCATATAATGCTAAATGAATATAAAGATTTAGCATATCAATTTAATCACAAAAATGAGTATATAAAACCTAACGGAATGCTACAAATAATGGATACAATTAACTGGATGGATGATATAATGGAAGAGAATGAGGTAGATCTTGAATTTACAGAATATGAAATAAATGAATTATTCTATGAAGATGATAAAGTGGATGATGAATTGGAAGAAGGTGAAATTCGTGAAGAAGAAGATTCAGATATGGATATTGATACGGATACAGATTCATCAATGCCAGAATTAGTAGATGCTACACCAAATGATTTCTTAAGTTTAGAATATTATAGGGATGAAGATATATTTGACGAGTCTGCGTTAAGAACTATTACACCTCCACCAATACAAAGAAATTCAACATTACCTCCACCCATACAAAGGCAAGTTCAAGTTAATACCCGTGTCTCTGAAAGAATAATGAATCATTACCACAGTACGAGTGTTAGGGCTAGGATAATGACAGCGGTAATGGGATTAACAGATGATGAAATAAATACATTCGCATTACAAGAATAAAAAAATATAATATATTAAATAATATAATTAATCAAGAATTAAATATAATCTAATTTTTTGTTTTAATTTTGCTTCATCCATAAAAATATATATTTTAAAATTTTTATAACAATAATTATCAATATCAAATCTGGTAGTAAATCGGTTTACCATATTAATATCGGGTAAATAAACCATGTATTGAAATAATTTATCATTTCTAATAAGCTTATCAAATATATGACCTTTGAATATTTTTTCTTTTAATGTTTTGTCAGTATAACATAAATGCAATAAGGAACAATCGTTTTGAACTTTGCGAATAGAACGCATAGTAGTATTTATATAATCTAATTTTACATCACTAGTCCACAAATCATAGAATTTATAAGCATTGTCAGATAAAGGAACAAAATGATTTATTTTTTGTAGTTCAATAGATACAAGAAGATCAACCAAACGACGAATAGGACTAGTAGCGTGAACATATGCGTCTAATTCCAACATATCGTGGCTTTCTAATTCATTATATTTACAATATTTACCACCATAACTGTTCCACATTTTTAAGAATTTTTGTATATTGTTATCTATATTAGTAGGTGGTTGATAAGTGCTATTTAATTTGGCCGAACGATAAATTCCAGTTTTATTATTTTTTAATTTTATAGCACACATATAATTCATTATAATCATTAAATAAGCAACTACTTCGTGACTAGTTTTAATATTATTAACATATTTTTGTTTTTTGTTCATAAGAATGATATGTTGAAGTAAAGTATTATATTCGGAATAATTATTCATTTCAACAGTATCATATCTTAAGTTTTTATCAACTTTAATCATTGTATTTTTAAATTTATGCAATAATATTTTACCAGTGTTTTTTTCAACATATAAATCTAAAGTTAATGCAAATCTTATATCTCCTTCAGTTAAACTACATAAAGCATCAGAAAGTATAGTTGGTAACATAGGTCTTTTTCTATCAGGTAAATAAATAGTAGAAATTCTGTTTGAAAATGAATTCCATAAATCTAATGTATCTAACCAGAAAGATACATTAGAAATATAAATACTAACAACATTAAACTTTGTTTCATCGTTTGTAATCCAAATACTAAATGCATCATCAAAATCTTTACTATTTTCAGGATCAATACTAAATATTTTCACACCGTTTCTCCAGTTATTAGTTCTATCTTCAGGTTTATATTTATCTTTAATAATTTGAATATATTCTTTTTCAGATTTTTGTCGTAATTTTTTCATAGTTTCTTTATTAAATTGATTAATAGAAGCATATAAGCTTTTACAATATAATTGATATTCATAGAAACTATCTAGATTGTTAGTATTACCTAATGAATTAACACACAACCCAATAGGATATTTTGCATTATCAAACCAGCATTTAAATTTAAATATAATATATTTATTTTCATATTTTTTTGAAAATTCTTTTTTTAGTTTAAATGGGACTATAAATTCAGGAATACGTTTATCGTCCGGAATACATCTATACAAGAATCTATCTTTATAAGCACCCATTTTAATATTTTTTTCTAATACAAGTACACCTGGTATAATACTTTCACGAACAGTAGAGTGTAGTATATTTACAGTTCCATCAATATAAGTAAATATATCGTGATTGAGTAATTTATTTTTTTTTACATCAACATCACAGTTTTCTATATTATGTGTAAAACTATTAGTAAACTTATAGTTATTATAATTTCTATCGTTGGCTAGAAATTTATATTGTGTCATATTTATAATACTACACAAATAGTATTAAACAAATTCAATTTATATAATAAATTGGAAATTATTATTCTTTGTTCAAAGGTTTTATAAAAATTGAATCGTTAATATTATATTATATAATAGCCAATACAATGAATACACTTAATGTTGATACAATTAGTAATATTACTTCATATTTAAATTATTATGATGTTGTACATAATGAAGTATTATATATATCAAAAACGTTTTATAAATCGTGTAACTTAAATAAAATGAAAGAGTTCAAAGTTATATATAATATATATAATATGTTAAAAAATGACTTATTATATATTATAACGACACGACGATTCTCCTATGCTTCTTCTACCAGCGATAATTATCCAATTACTACATTTATAGAAACTATAATTAATTGGGAAAAATATAATATATTTCAATATATTACAAATTTAAACTCTGATGAAACTATATATAATTGGCAAATTAATAAGAAGTTGTTTTCAAAGGTTGGGATGAAAATAACAAAAATGTTAAGTGAAATAGAAAATAGAGAAAAAAAAGGAAAAAGAAAAACAATTACAAGAACTAATAGATGTCATAAGGTTGCTAAGGAATTGCATATTTTAAGTTGGTAAATATAATATAGTTATACTACATATATGTTGGAAACAAATATAATATTTTTTTTAAAATGTAGGGAAATAGGAAGAGTGATGCCTACGTTTAGAAATAAGATTGTAGTATTATCTAGACCGCCGTATGATTTGCCTTTTATGCTAGATTAATAACAATTTTCCAGGTAGTAGGAGTTGTTTTAACGGTTTTATTTACATCATCAAATATTAAAAATGTTTGACTATTAGTATTGAATAGATTTTTATATGTATCATAAATGAAACTAGGTGGCATATTATCTAATCCAGAATTTTCAACAGCAACAATAGTAGAACTTAAACGAATAAATAATCCAATATCATCACCTGCTTTAAATGGAAGATTATATTCATTACCACTAACGTGATCGTCAAATCTAGAAGAGACTTCATTGTTTAATTGATCATATATAGTTTCAGCTATAACATTTGTTGTAAAAGATGATTCAGATAGTCCATTAATAATGGCATTTGTGATTTGTTCATTTAAGTTTGAATTTAATATATCTTGATGAATTGAATCGTGATTTGCAATTAATCCTGTATTTTGTAAATCAAATTGTCCTATAAAGGAAAATATATTTTCAGCAATATATTGTATAAATACTTTACTTAATATATTATTAATGGTTGGTTTATTAGCATTAAAAAAATAATCATTATCTTTTTGTATAAATTGTGAATCAATATCATTATATAATTGATTATCAAATGTTGTTTTATATTCACTTCTGTATGAAAATTGAGGTGAATTATTAACTAGTTTATATTTAACCATAGCTGCCAATGTATTTGCTTTGGCTTCAACGCAAGTCATAGTAAAATTATGTGAAGCATCCATAACAGAAGCTGCATTTGTAGAGGAAGATTGAACTTTTCCAGTTGCATCTAAATAAACAGGTAAAAATATATTAGAAGCACCACCTTCTACTGTTAAAGAATTGGTGGCATCACCGGTGGTAATTGATCCTCTAATAATTGATCTAGCAACTTTTATTGTTGTATTTGTTACACTACCATCTATAATAAGTTCGCTATATGGTGGAATGTATAACATATTATATTTTGTAGTATATAAATTATTTAAACTAGCAGTTGTAATAGTAATACTTCTACCTTGTGGTATTTTAATATCACCATTTTCACTAGGAATTGCATTACCGGCATCTGAATTGGTCCAAGAAGCAACATTATGCCATAGAAAGGTTTGAACACTACCACTAAGATAATCAACTGTTATTTTACATCTAGCGTTCATTGTTAATAGTCCTCTTAAATCAAATACTTCTACGTGCAATGTCAAATCGGTATCAAAAAATTCTAATTTACTACTGGATGGTATTACTAATTTACCATATCTAGAATCTGATATGGTATTAGTTTTTATTCTAATAATTGTATTTGAAGGAATTATAATATCGTCTGGTGGAGACGGAACACCACCGGCTCCCCACGCATTTGTATCATCAAAATCATACGTAGAACTCATATATATATATATTTTTAAATAAAATAATTATATGTATATAGACTCGTTGGTAGTTACTGCTTTTAATGTTAATTTTGGTATTTCTTTTAAGTTGTGTACTATATCTATTTTTTCTAATTTTGTGAATACTTTTTCTAACTGATATGCGATATTATTTATTTTAAGTATGGCTTTTGAAAAATCCCCTAAAAATATTCCCCACCAGTGTGCTTCTTTATAAATTTTATGACATTCGTTATATGTATTTGCATCACACCATTTTGATACTATTTCACAAATATTAAATTGAATATTATATTTGTTTTCATTGCCAGACATTAATTTTTCCATTTCTATTTTTCTAAAATAATTTAAATTTCGTTCTATTTTTTTTATCATTGCTCTACATTCTATATCTATAGTTAATGTATTATAATCATATACTGTATTATTATCGGATAATCTAATGTTAGTGAATATGCTTAAAATACATACCCATTGTTTGGGGGTAAGATTATGTAATACTCGTTGATTTGATTCAGAACAAATAAATGAAGCTAATGATAACGAAGGAATTTCATTAATAATAGAAGAAATTTCACCTATGTTAGTTGTAATATATTCTCCGGATTCATTTTTTTCAATAACGTTTAAATTAGTTAATACATTAATATGATCGTTTACTACATCTTTTATAGTTTCTAGACACCAATTTTCATATGCTATACTTGAATGTATGAAACTTATAATTTCATCATATGAATTATTTTGTGATATTAAACGTATAATTAAATCACAATTAATGTTAAATTTAGATTTCAAAGATGGTGGTTTTCCATCTAACATATATTGAAATGAATCCCAATTAATAATAGGATTCTTATGATATAAATTAAATAAATAATAAACAAATCCTCTATCGTCTATTCCTCTTCTTCCTCCTCTTCCATACATTTGACTTAATTCGTGTGGATGAAAATATCTAAATCCATCATTACTATATTTTTGTAATGATGTATGTAAAGTAGCTTTAACAGGCATATTAACACCAATACCCAATGATTCTGTTGCAAAAACAACTTTTATATATTTTTCTTTGAAAAGTAATTCTATCATTTCTCTAAAAATAGTAGTTACACCCGAATGATGTACACCTACTCCTTTTTCAAGGTTTTTTATTATTTTTTTAAATTCTGGTAATTCAACATATTCTTTCCAATTACTGATTTTTTTTTGGATTATACTAATAGCTCTTTTACTTACAGTAGATAATTTTTTATCGTTATCTAATAGTGGAACTGTAACATTATTTGCATAATCGTAACAACCTTTTCTACTATTTACAAATACAATAGCAGGTAATTGTTGTTTACTATTAATATGTTTAATTGCTTCGTTTATAATGTAGAACCTTTGATTTCTTGAAGAATGAATATTTTGTTTAAAAATGTCGTTGTCTATTTTTACAATATTATGAAAATTCTCTGGATAATATCCATTTTCATCTTTTATTAATTGACAATCATCGTATCTAAATATTCTATCTTGTAAACCAGTGTTTAATTTTTTTATACTAGATTCAGGCACGAAATATAATATATTATGCTCTAATGGAACAACTCTTTTATTATTAGAACATAATATAGTAGTTCTTTTATTAAGTTTATTCATTTTTTCAATTAATATTTCGGGATTTCCTAGTGTAGCAGATAATCCGATAATTTGTTGTTCTTTTAATGCGATTAAAGATTCTTCCCATACATAACCTCTATCATCGTCCATAATGTAATGGAATTCATCAAATATAACTCCATATAATTCTTCATAAATATTATATTTTAAATCTTGGATTGTATCGTTTTTGTCATTTTTTTGTCTATTCAAAGCGTTATGCATTATTTCTGTAGTGCATAATATTAATTGAGCATCTTGATTAAAACGTTCATCACCTGTTATTAAACCTATTTCTATATTAGGAAATTTATTTCTGAAATCATTAAATTTTTCATTAGTCAAAGCTTTAATTGGACTACAATATAATATCCTATCTTTATTACTAGGTGCTGTTTCTACCCAATGCTTAATAGCTACTTCTGCTGGTAATGTTTTACCACTACCAGTATGTGCTGTAATCAATACATTATTACCATTTACTATTCCTTCAATTGCATTTTTTTGAAATTCAGATAGTTCAAATGGGTATTGGTTAAAATATTCTTGGGATTTTGACATAGTGGTTGATTGATTTTGCATCTTTGATAATAATATATTATATTGTTTATATTCAATTTTTATTATATTTTTGACTTATTTTAGCATAGACATATCATTATTTTTCTCTCCCTTTTTGAAATGGGGTTGATATTTTTTATGAGAGTAAATAAGTGTGTAAAAAAAAATATCCTTATATTTATATGAACAAATCATTAAAGTGTATTATATTTTTAGGTTTAGTAGTCATAATATTATACTTTGCAGATATTACAACTATTATGAAAGAAGCATTTGATATGAATGAATGTGTTGAAGATTCAATGGATAAAGCACCAGAATGTCAATATCGGTCAAGTCATAAAAAGAAATGGAAAGAATGTAATAAAAAGCAACAAAAAAAACACGATAGATACGTAAATGAAGTAGCAGGAGCCAAATGTTTTCAAAAGTATGTGAATAATAGTTGGAAGACAAATTATGTTATTGATGAAGAAGAAGAACATAAAAATAATGACATAAATCATCCAAATACCCTTAATTGGGCAGTTGGGGAAACTGAAGAGTATTTGAAAGAAAAGCGGGAGGGAGATAGGTTAATTAAACCAATAATATCTTGGGGTCCAGATAGAAAATTATTGCAAGGTGGGAATATAGGAGCTTCTATATTGGATAAATCAATGGGTGTGAAATCCGATTCAAACACGTTTTCTTCTCTTTATGATTATTTTTTAGGAGAAGGTGAAGATGATGACGATGGAGGAGGATATTATTAAAAAATTAATTTAAATATTACTATATAAATATAACTAGTAATGTTTAAAAAATTGTGTTGTTTTAATATCTGCGTTAATAATAGAATGAATATTCCTTTGGATTGGGATAAAATTACAGATGGTGTTCCTGAATTTTCGTTGAAAGGCACTACAAAAGAAGCTAAAATAGTATCGGTATACGATGGCGATTCGTGTAAAGTTGTATTTCCTTTACAAGAGAAATTATATAAATGGACTTGTAGATTAGCGGGAATAGATACCCCTGAACTTCGCACTAGAAATAAATTAGAAAAAGCACACGGTTTATTGGTTAGAGATAAATTGAGAGAAAAAATATTAAATAAAGTAGTTACACTGAAATGTTTTGAATTTGATAAATATGGTCGTTTGTTAATATCAATATATTGTGATGATGATAAATTAAGCGTTAATCAGTGGTTGATAGATAATGATTATGCTTTAAAATATGATGGAGGAACAAAAAAAGATTGGGGTGAATATTTAGCATTTAAAAAATGAATTTAAAAAAAACTGAATTTATAATATATGATTCCATATTGGAATTGTAAAACACATAAAATGTATTTTGAAGATTTGAGTGTTAGATATCAATTTAATGTAGCAAAGAAGATGGGTTATAAAAATCCTAGAGATATGGAAAAAGAGTGTAAAATGTATATTAATTTTACGGTATGTAAAGAAATGGGTAAAAAAGAAGATGATAAGGATAATAATTAAATATTAATATGTGATTATATATTAATATATAATGAAATCTATGATGGGTGATAAAACGGGTTATCCTAAACCACTTCTTCCCAAACGTACCGATTTAATGTATATGGAAGATTTTGAAGATGAACGTGGGCATTTTATCAATTGGTTAAAAAGTGAACACGGTAAAAAGCTAAATTTGACAAATTATCCAAATAATTGGAGTAACATATCTTTTGAATCATCTAATATCGCTAAAACAACATTACCTTCTGCAAAGAAAATCTCACCAAAAGGCACGGGAATGGGAGACAGAACTAAAGCAGAAAATTCAACTTTATCCAAAGGAATAGCATATCAATGTAATATTATAAATAAAGGAATATCTTTAGTTGGATATGAATATAAAAGTAAAGGTAGTGCTTCTGATGTACAATTATACGACTGGTATAGTTCTTCATCTCAAAAAAAAGCAGAAAAAAATATAGAAGCATATGTTCAAGAATGGGGTGGTTGTGAACCTTATAGATGGAATGATAGTTGGGACAAACGAAATGACTGGCGTCGTGAATATTCTTGGTGCACTGGATTACCCTTATGTTTTGATTCAGATATTTTATATTTAGATGAATTAAAGAGGTATAAAGGAACAAAATCGGGGAACCCAGGTACGGTGGTGTTTAAAAAATTTGCTACAATGAGTGTTGATGCCTATACGGAACTTTCTGGTGTAAAACAAAAACCTCAATGTGAACATAAAGATCCTTTATTTCAACAAGTTTATTTTGGTGCTGGACCTGTAACTCCAATTGAAATGAGATATATGAATAAAAATATAAAAATGAAAAAGGAAGATTGGTCCAAATTATTTGCAAAAAAATTTATGAAAAATATAACAAATATGACTATTGAAGCATATAAAAATATGGCTAAATTTGCAGGTGGAGCTGGTTGGAAAGAGACAAGTGCAAAATATATACAGAAGGTGAATGATATTATTAGTGAAAGAGCACAAGATGTAAAGGTTGTATTTGAAAGTGATATTGGTGATGATAAATCATTAGCTCCATCTATGACTGAATCAATAAAAAATTTAGCAGAGCAACCAATTACGAAAAAAATGAGAACTTGGAAAAATTTTATAGTTAATAAATATTTAATACGAGGCGAAAAATATGCTTGGGAATATAGACACGTAAATATGTGGGGTAAAAATGCAGCTTTTTTTTTAGATTTAAATTTTGAAACCTTAAAGTATGAACCTAGTATTTCAACTATAGAATCTTTTATTAATAAAATATCTTGGTGTAGAGATCAAAGGGGGTTTCATAGAGGGGGTGGTGATGGAATTGTTCATATGTGGGCTAGAATCGCTACTAACATAATGAGAACTCAAGCATCTAAAACAACATCAAGAACAATTGAAGAATTAATAAAAAGCTTTCGAAATTTTTTTTATAATGCGTTACCCGACCTCGCTTCCTGGCCAAGAAACCAAAGTTATACTACTTACGGATATGGTTTAATTAGTAATTATACTGTTATTAAACAAAAACCATCTGATATTCTAACTAATATTGATAATACCAGATTTTATGCTATAGATGTAGAATTATGGTGTATTTGGGAAAATTATAATTCATTCACCAAAACCGGAAATTATGAACATCAGAATAATCATGGTATTATTAGTTTTATTAATAGTTGTTTAGGGGGCATACCAGTATCTGATTGTCATGTTAAAATTAATGGTTTACAAAACTTATGTCAAAATATTGGGGGTTCGTATAGTAAAAAATATATAAAAGCAAATATTTTGAATCAATCTTATTTTGCTAATTTATTATTTAATTACAGTTTAAACGAAGGTCCATATGAAATAAAAACCTTGGGATTAAATGACGCGGAAAGTAATAATGTACGTCCTGATCAGGGTATTAGAAATATGTTACATTTTAATTATTTAAGATGTAGAAGATTGGTTAAAAAGGGAGGTACAAGAACAAACTATAGCCCAAAAGACTTTGAAGATTCTGATTTATTTAAAAATTTAAAAAATATAAATTCTCTTGACCGTAACATGTCAGGTCAAGCACAAAAATGGTTAATAAATAATGTTATAAATCCAAATAATAATATTGAAAATAAAAAAGGAGGAGGTCCACCATCTTCTTCTTCTTCTTCAAAAAAAAAATCCGCTAACTCTGACTTTAAATTATGGAATGGATATGATTGGGGTTTTATTGATAAATTTTTTCCACATAGCGTCGATACAATAGATGGTGGTTATGGTGGTTATGAAGGTATACATCATAAATTGCTTGAATTATCTAAAGAAATAGAAAATATAATTGATAATACAAGTTTAAATGATGATAGTAAAAAAAAATCTGTGGAAGAAGCACAAAAGAACATAATAGAAAAAATTGAAATTGATGAATATTATCCAACAAAAGATGTAATTGAAGGACAAGTATTAGAAGTTCTTGAACTTGAAACTACTGAGGGCAAAAAGCCTGCTCCACATATAATTAATAATGATAATTGGGACACATTATCACAAATAGGTTTTAATGATCAAAAAGCCATAGAGAATACTAATGGATTAGACTTAACACCATTAGATGGTGTACTAGATTTAAGCTCATTAAATACAACTACTAAACTAGATTCTTCCGAACAAACAATATATAATAGTTTTTTTTACAAACAATGGTGTGATTTATTCTTAAAATATACATATGATAAATTAATTGGTAATACAAAACCATCATCTTCTTCGTCATCAAATAACATGTATGAGAAATATATTGAGAATGGAACTTTATATCCTTTGAATTTAAATAATGATTATTATACTGATGTTAAAAAGAAAGAGAATATGGATTACACCGGTCCATATCTAACCAATAATCAAAAAAGAGAATTACGACGGTATTTATTTACCATAGATAGTAATTGGATACAAGGAGTGAAAAAAGAGGAAGATGAATATAAAAAAAAATATGGCAAGTCTATAGAAGAACAAATTAAAGAACTTTATAACGATGATGAATATATCGAGGAAGTTAAAAAAGATGAAAAACATAATAAAAAATTAAAAAAAGGAGAAATAAAAAGCAACAAAGCATCATTATATCGTAAAGGAAAGTTTAATGGTATGGAGACGTATTGGAAAAATATCGCAGTTTTGAATTTGGAAAAATATACTAATAAACCTTATACAAAAGGTTTAAAAAGTGACGGTTGTAAATTTAAAGTTTTTCAAGATATATATCGTGTATGTGCAAAAGAAAATAATTGTCCTCCAGCGTACATTAGTAATACTAGAAATTCTTTTCCTAGATTAAAAGAAGAGGATATAAAAAACATAAACGTTAAAGATGGGTTTAATATACCTTTTATAGGCAATAAAGTAACTAAAGATGGAAATATATTTGAACTTGATGGAAGAACAAAGTGTTTACCTGATTTTGGAAAATATATTCAAGGTTTATTAAACAAGGACAAGAAAATGGATATATCTTCAAGAATTACTTTATTATTTCTAAAACATATTGTTGATTGGAAAGGTATGATAAGACCAAGGAACATACAAAAATTGAGTGAGTATGAAAAAAAAATACATGATATTGATATATTTTTAAAAAATACACAAATGTTATCATCTAGTAATATAGAAGATAAATCTATGGCAGCTAAATCAGTTAATTATTATGAAACAGTAGAAAAACCATCTGACTATCCAGATGTTTTACCAATATTAGAAAAAATGTATAAAGATATATTAAAAAATGATAAGGAGATAAATAATTATGTGAAAAAATTGAAAGATGAAAATAATAAAGAAAAAATAGATTTTTCTATTAATATGTATTATGATGAAATTTTAAAAATGGTTTACGGTGAAAAAGGTGAAAATCTATCTAGCAATACAAGTGTAACATCTCTACCTGGTTCTCCTCCACAAAATCAAATAAATAATAAATTAAAAAATACACCACCGGATCATCATAAGAGGGAATTTCAGGGGTTGGTAAAAAAACAAATAAGAAAAAACAAGAGGGATTTTCAACAAGCAAAAGCGAATGAATTAAGAAAAAATGCCAAAAGAATTAATAGTAATGAAATGAAAGAGCAAGCATTAAAAAATGCGCGTGCAAAAGAAGGAGGACCAAGAAAAAAGATTAAAATGGGGGAAGTAGTCGATGCAGTCATGGAAAAGAAACGTAGTAGTAATAATAATTCTTCGTCAGTATCGTCAGGTTCATCAGGATCAACAAGCGAAACGAATAAAAATAAAAGAAAGGAACCACCAGCACCAGAAGCACGACAATCGAAACGAAAAAAACCAACAAGCGAAACGAATAAAAAGAAAAGAAAGGAACCACCACCACCACTACCACCGGGGAAACAAAAAAAACTTAGAAAAGGGGGAGGAACAAAAAAGAGAAGAAAAAATAAAAAGAAAAAGAAAACTAGAGGAGGTAGAAAAAAGAATAAAAGAAAAACAAGAAAAAGAAGAAAAAAGAAGAAAAGAAGAAAAACTAGAAAATAAAATACTTATTAATTAATTAAAAAAGCAATATAAAAAGATCTACATAAATCTAGATATAATGAGTAAGACTCAAGATACTAGTGCAACTACATCTTTGGATGAAACTGTTTTTGATGGTTCACGTCGATTGGGACGCGTGAAGTGGTTTAATAACCGTGCAGGGTTTGGATTTATTACTGTATTGGAGGGAGACAAGAAGGGCGAAGATGTATTTACACATCACTCTGGAATTTCAGTAGATACGGAGCAATACAAATACTTGGTTCAGGGAGAATATGTAACGTTTGAATTGCGATCAAGTGACAACACAGAACACCCATATCAGGCAGGAAATGTAAAGGGAGTTCTAGAAGGAATGTTGATGTGCGAAACAAGAACATCAATGCGTAAAGAAGGAAATAACGGGGAATTTGAAAGAAGACCTGGGCGAGGAGGAGAACGTGGAGGAGGAGAACGTGGAGGAGGAGGAAGGGGGTCGCGTGCTAGACCTAGGGGTGGTGGTCCACGCGATGGACAAGAAGGATGGCAAATGGGAGATGGAAGAAAGAGTAAAGGACGTGGGAACAGAAGTTACAACAACAACGAATAATTGAATTAATATAAAATTTAAAATATATTTATATTAATAAAATAAATATAAAGATACTACAAGAAGTAGGTATATAATGCCAAGATGTGGTCCAAAATCTAAGATTGTAAAGGAAGTAGAAGTAGAAGTAGAAGAAGAAACTAACGTTACATCCGAATCATTTAATGATGTTTTAAATAGTTTACAAGGATTGAAAACATATATAAATACACTATCAATGAAAGTAAAGAATTTGGAAAAATCAGTAAATAAGAAAATGAGAAAATTAGAAAAGGAAGCAAAGAAAAATAGATTAAAAGGAAATAGAAAAGCATCTGGATTTGCTGTTCCGGGTAAAATATCAAAAGAATTATGTTTGTTTATGAAAAAAGAAGAAGGAGCAGAAGTAGCACGAACAGAAGTAACAAAATATATAATAAAATATATTGAAGATAATAAATTAAAAAATCCTGATAATAAAAAAGAAATATTACCAGATAAAGCATTGAAATCTTTATTAGATTTAAAAAATCCAAAAGATGGAGTAACATATTTTAATATACAAAAATATATGAATAAACATTTTATAAAACAATAAGTAATTAATATAATATTTAAAACATTTAATATTATATGAAAGAAAAAGAAGAAAAAGAAGAAAAATGTATAAGTAAAAAAAATATAGTAATATTATCAACTACAGCTATAGTTATTAATATAGTAATATTGTATTTATGGGGATATGAGAAATTAAATACATTTGATAGTATATTATCAATATTTATATTTGTTTGTAATATTATTTTGATATATTTATTCAAATACTTTAATGCATTTTTATTGAATATTATTCATCTATGTATGTCATTAGGATTATTTATGTCATTATTTGTCGATAATTATATATTCATATTATTACTACTATGTGTAGTGATAGAATGTCAATTAGTATGGATATATACAAAGAAATGTCCATTATTTGTTGCTGGATATGATTGGGGGTTTGATATATATGCAAAGTTTAGTGCATTATTTTGGACAGCATTTTTGTCTTATAAACTTGGATTAAAATCAAATAATAATGTATTTAAATAAATATATACATATAATTTAAATGGATGTAACAGATGCTATGATATCACATAAAAAAAGATTAGTTGAAGATATAATAAAATTACAAAATACAATTAATCAAAAAAATCGTTCAATAAAAATACTAGAAAAAGAATTATGGAAAAAATGTAAACATGTTTGGGTTAGGGTTAATGATGGTGATGATTTATGTTCAAAGCAATGTAGTCGTTGTGGTGTGTACTGCCTAGCATCTTTGTACACATGATTGTTCAAAGTAAAAATCTATAAAAAATTGAAATTATTTCATTCATCTTTATTAGAATTATATATAAATGCAAACTATTACAACAAGTAACAATCAAAACAAATCAAAACAAATTATGAATACTTTTCAAGTTCCGCAATTTACTTTATCTGCAAATCAAATGCGTCAAGTGTATACACCATTTGGCAAAGAATTGATTCAATGGATAAAAAATGAATGGAATGGGGATTCTGAAAACGTTAGATTCAATTGTGATGCTGATACTATATTGAATCGTTTTATTGACCATATTTGTAATTCTACAAATAAGGTTGCTAAAAAGCCAGCTGGAAAGAAGGGCAAAAAAGCAAAGAAAACAACATCTGCATCTGTATCAGATACAGACGAAGAAGAAGTTGATGAAACTCAACCAAAAAGAGGCCGTCCAAAAAAAGAGATTGTTGATAATTCTCTTGCTGACTTTATGGGCGAAGAAGTAAAGGCTGAAAAGAAAAAGAAAGCTCCTAAAAAGAAAAGTAATTGGATGGCTCCAAAAAGACTTTTACCGAAAGGCAAGACCGATAAAGATGATGATGCTCTTCTTAAAGAGCAAAAAGATCAGGGTCAAGAAACTAGAGGTTTATCATTAAGAGGTCTTAATGACAAACCATTGAGATTTAAGGTAAATAAAGATACATTTGAAGTTGTTAAAGTTAATGAAAGTAACTATACAACCGAAGGTAATAAGAGATTAAAAGAATTATTTCCAAATGATATAGATACGATTCGTATGAATAAAGCTAATGCTAGAAAGGAAAAGGCTATTAAGAAACAAACAAAGAAGGCAGTTAAAGTAGAAAAGACTGAAAAGAAAAATAAGGATAAGATAATTATTTGGAAAAAATTTAAAACGCCTGGACAGAAAAAAGAAAAAGTATGGTTTAATATCACAGAGAATGATATTACAGCTGAAAAAAAGGAAGAGGGTTATAAACCATTAGCTACTTATTCTATAACTACAACAGGTAAAAAACCAACTAAAAATAGTCCGGGTGATCAATACAGTAGCTATGATGATGTTAAAGATGCATATGAAGAAGAATTGAAGCGACGTGGTATCGTAAGTCCAGTTGAAAAGAAGCGTTTGGCTGAAGAACTTAAGAAGGCAGAA
>CERI01053310.1_pt1 | contig 17410 bp, 17 predicted proteins | sample 350261 | NCBI WGS metagenome assembly CERI01 (sample SAMEA2620979, study PRJEB7988) | marine metagenome | isolation source: saline water (ENVO:00002010), including
ATATATCGTTCAAAAAACTCTCAAAAACAGGATAAATAATAAATTTAAACAACAATATAAAGAATATGCATTTTAGCTAACTATAAAGCATTTACTTATGTCTTCTACCGAAAGCGAAGTGTCAAAAAATCAAGTCAATGTGGGTGGGTCTGGTTACAGATTGCCCGAGTTCACCACTTTTCAACATGCCGTAAAATTATCTATTGTAGAGGATAAGCCCATTATGTTGGATTACTGGACAAATTCCTTAGATAAAACTGTACTCATTGGAATTAAAAAAGAAAGCCAAGAGAAATTGTTGGTAAAGAGTGAGGACGAGTATACCAGTCCTATTGCTAAAATATACAAAGTAGGAAGTGAATATATTATTGTTACTGAAAACTCTATTTATCTCGTAGACGTATCCATCCCTACCAAATTGATTTCTGCCTAATTTATAATAAGATGCCCTTTTATTATAAAAAAGTAGTATCAAAACTAATAGTTATGTCGAGTGCAACTACGTATGGTGCTTTTAATTATTATTTATATACTAAAAATGTTGAAGTTGCTAAAAAGCACATTAATCTTGATTATTTGATTTATTAATACTCCACGTATGTTACTTTTTAGTGAACAAATAGAAAGAAAAAATATAAAGAAATTCTTATAATTATACTTACAAATGGTTTTATTTTATGTGGGTATGGCATTGTGTACATTACCCTTTGTATATAGTTTTGGAAAACCCTACTATCTTCATCAAAAATACAACGCATTGACAAAACAAGTGCAAACAAATATTATTCATTCACAAGAATTTACTCCTTTAAATATTACTACCACTTGGCATGATAAAAAAATTTGTTTTTTGAAATCAAAGGCGTCCTTGGGCGAATCAAGAGATATAACGATTCAAGCTTACCTGCATGAGTGTGAAAGTACAAGTCTATGGTTGAAGATGAAAAATCAAAAAGCATATATTAAGAAAAATGGAAAAATAGAATGCGGAGAAATGACGACCGCCATGAAAATAAATGAGCAAATTTTCAGGGAAAGACAAGAAGAAAATAAAAAAACACTCGAAGTATGTTTTTTGGAGGATGTCATTTTTGGAACAACGCCGTCTTCTGGTCTTGATTGGTGTAAGCGACCTTTTTTATGTAATTACAATTATGATGAAAATAAACTTTATGTCCAAAGTCCTGTGCTAATTACAAGTGAAAATTTACCGATTGAGCAATATGCTGGACTTTATTATATGAAGTTAGTAACACCGGATTATGTAGATTATTTAATTGACACTTATGGAAGGGAGTAATATTATTTATTATTTATAAAATGGTTTTACAAATAATAATTTATTAAAATAGAATAAAATGCGAATTTATAAAAAATATCCTACCGAAGGTTCCGGTTTACAATAGGCATAACCGTTTTCGTTCATAAATTTATCTAACTTATTTTTTAGAACGGTTTTATTTATTTCAGAATCTTTTAAACCATATTCTTTAAAAACCTTTGTATAGGTAGGTGATATGTTCGGCTTATGAATGATAGCATGATAAATTAAACTATACAAGTGATTTTCTTTGTTAGGAATATAGAATCCGTTTGGATGTTTAATCCTTGCATTTAACATCTCTTCTTGGAATTTTTTATCATAATAATTATCACCTACGTATCTAAAATCAAATAACACATTATTTTTGTTTATGGTGACATAATTAAGTATTCTATTCTTGCCGTCTTCATATCTATTATTTTTGTTAGCACCACAACAATCGGCAGAGATTCCATCTAAAATTGTTTTTACCAAATAATAATCACTTACTAACAAATCCACATCTAAATGTTCATCAATAGTAATATTATCAGGCATACCTTCAAAATTACGCATAACAATCCATTTTAATTGAGGATATCGGTTCAATTCATCAAATACATCTTTTAATGTATCAAATTTTTTTTCCTTATAATTTTCATTAAAAAGACCGAGAACTTTTAAATTATCTTTAGTTTCTTGAATGTTATCGGTTGCATGTATCTTATATCCACCCGTAATTTGACGTAATGATTTCTTCAAATCGAACAAATGAACGTTTACTTTATGATTCCCCTTTGATGTTTCTCTATAATCATAAACCGGATTAGTATCCTTAATAAGATATACATTAAAATCTGTACTTCCTCGAAAATCATCTACCGGAACATCATAAAATTTAGAAATAATTTCTGTTTTCTGTTCGAGTTTTGCCATAGGTATTTTTTTGACTATTTGAAGAGGATATACTATTCTATTTTCCACATCAGAAAAATAACATGTCCAATCAATTAATAAATGCAATTCAGTAACAATATTCATATATTTATATATATAAATATTTTTATTAAAATAATTTCAATCTGTTATCAAAAGTATATTATCAATTATCTTGTGTACTAAAGTATTTTCTCCAAAATATTGATTTGTTCTTCATTCAACGATTCGGGAAATAATACATCAAATTCAATAATCAAATTTCCTTTGGTTTGACCTCTTATAAATCCTAAATTAGGCACCGTTTTGCGAAAGCGCGGATGTATAATCGCTTTATTTTTATGATTATTTAAGGATAAAAGTTTTCCATTTAAATGAGATATTTCAAATTGGAATCCACACAACGCCTCCTTCAACGTTACTTGTTTGTGACAAATAAGGTCCAAACCTTTACGTGAAAAGAGTGGGTCTTTTTCTAATTTAATAGTTACCTTAATATCTCCTTTTTTGTTCTTTTTATTAGTGTTTCCCATCTCCTTTAACGTAATCATCTCATTATCGTCTGCTCCAGGAGGAACGGATACATATACCGTTTCTTCTTCATTAATGACCATATCTCCTACATACGTCTCTCGTTGAATTTCTAATGGCAATTGACATCCTTGGAATGCCTGCATATAGGTCAATGAAATAGTTTGATGAATAGGTTTAGGTGTACTAAATAACATTTGGTCTTGGAATTGTTTAAACAAAGGGTTTTTTAATGAATTATGTAAACCAGAAGAACCCATGTTTCCAAACCCAGATGCAGTTCCTCCAAATGGACTTCCGCCATGAAATATATGAATTTCGGGCATTTCCTCCATATTCACACTTCCACCCAGACCTCCTGAAAACAACATTTCAAACAAATCATTCATCGGAGGAGGAACACCACCAAAGTTATTAAAATCTAATCCAGATACTCCCAATCGTAATTCCATATCATATTGTCTACGTTTAGAAGAATCCTTTAATATATCATATGCATCATTTATCGTTTGCATCTTTTCTTGTGCTTCGGCACTACGATTGCGGTCCGGATGATATTTTAAGGATAATGACCTATATGCTTTTTTAATTTCGGTATCATTAGCGGTTTTTGAAACGCCTAAAGTATCATATAAATTGCTTGTCATGTTTAATAAACAATTCGTTTTTTAAAATTTGATTTCTCCTTAAAACAAATTTAAATGCGGAAACTACATAAAATAGAAATCAGGGAAATTAATAAAAATGAAAAATTTTTTTGTAAAACCGACTAAACAAAAAATAGAGAACTTTCATTTAAAATATAAACCCTATCATATTAAAGATTTTCCGTTGGATGATAAATTATATCAGGTGATTCAATCATTTTTGCAATTAGATGACCTTAATTTATTAATTTGTGGACCATTATGTTGTGGTAAAACAAGCTTATTATATGCAATTATGCGAGATTATTATGGTTTAAAGAAATTAGACCCGTTTCCTGAAAACAATATATTATTAATCAATAATTTGAAAGACCAGGGAATCAACTTTTACAGAAATGAAATGAAAACATTTTGCCAATCACGGTGTTCTATTTATGGTAAAAAAAAATTAATTATAATTGATGATATAGATATGATAAGTGACCAATGTCAACAAGTATTTCGTAATTATATTGACAAATACAAAAATAACGTTCATTTTTTATCGGTTTGTACGACACTTGAAAAGGTGATTGAGAGTATTCAATCGCGACTTCATATTGTTTATATGAAAATGCCCGATCAAAAAACAACATACAATATCATGGATAACATTATTGTTAAAGAGAATCTACAGTTAGATGAAAAGGCTAAGAAATACATAGTCAAATACTCCAATTATCAAGTGCGTGAAGTATTAAACTATTTAGAAAAATTATTAATTTTAAAAAAGGATGAAGAAGAAATTACAGAAGAACAGTGTAAACAATGCGTATCCTGCATTTCTTTTCATGAATTCGAAAAATATTTAAAATATTTGAGAAAAGGTGATACTCATAAAGCAATACACATATTATATCAAATTTACGATTATGGTTATTCTGTGATTGATATTTTTGATTTTTTCTTTCATTTTATTAAAATAACACCATTATTGGAGGAACAAGAAAAATACTTGATTTTGCCGTCCTTATGCAAATATATAACCTATTTTCACAGTATTCATGAAAATGTCATTGAAATTATTTTGTTTACACGAGAATTAGAAAAAATTATAAAAAAATAACTCAAGCTACGTTTATACCAGTGAATATTTAAATCTGCACATCTTTGGTGTGCTAGGATTTAAATCGTTACTGGTATCTGACCTTTGACGATTTAAAATGTTCCATTTTAATCTTCAAAGGTTTAAAATATTATAATTACATAGTCTATATGTTGAAACAAATTTTTAAAGAAAACATTCCCATCGAAATATTATTTGCATGGTTCGATAAATTTTGCGTTAAAACTGAAAAATTTTATTTAATCGATCACAATGCCTTTAAAAAAGTTCTATTTCACAAATACGAAGCAGAGTTTTTAGAAGCAATTAAACCCTATTATCATTTATCAAAAAGAATTTATGTAGAAAGAAAGTTTACGTATAATTCGTTTGTCAATATTATTCGTCAAATTTGTAAATCCAACAATATTATGTTTACAAATCAAATTAAGTACAATGAATCGAAATACAATATTGTGTATTACATTTACCATAATGAATAAAAAATAATGAATTAAAAATAAAGAAGACGTATAATAAATATATATAATGCCATAATATATATGTCATTATTTAGTGAAAAAACAGTTGCATTTACTTTAGCATCAGCGGGTATTATTGTAGTAGCGAGCTACTTTAGCGGTTTTATCCAACATAAATTAAAACAAAATGACGATGAAGTTATTCGAAAATATTTATTAAACGAAAGTCCTTTATATGGACACAACAAACCTAAATTATGGATCCATACGAGTTATGAATACAATGCCCGTAAATGGCAAAGTTTTGGTTCAAGAAGTTCAACTGATTTGAATCAACCTTACTTACATTTAACCATTCGTTCTATTATTAATCATTGCGGAGATAGTTTTCATATTTGTCTTATTGACGACGATTCCTTTAATCAATTAATTCCAGAATGGAATGTGGAAGTAAAAAAATTGGCACAACCATTTAAAGCTCATTACCGAACTCTTGGAATGGCAAAACTATTATACATTTACGGTGGATTGGTTGTACCCAATTCTTTTATTTGCTTCAAAGATTTAGTTCCTTTTTATCAGGATGCGGTACAATCGAACAAACCAATTGTATGTGAAATGCCAAATATCTACCCTAATCTAATCACTTCTAACACCTGGAGAAATTTCACTTCGTCACCATGTTTTATGGGTGCACCGAAACAAAATGCAGTAATAAAGGAATACGTTTTTTATTTAATGCAACAAAACCAAACGTCTCATTTTAGTTCTGACGCAGAATTTTTTGGTTATAACTCCAAATGGTTAAATATTCAAGTACATCAAGGACGCATATTATTATTAGATGGTTTACAAATAGGTATTAAGGAGAAAAACGGCAAAGCAGTCAGTATTGAAGATTTAATGGAAGATAAGATCTTGTCTTTCTGTACGCAGAAAACATACGGAGTTTACTTACCTGCCGACGAAATTTTAAAACGCATCAAGTACCAATGGTTTGCAGTAATGTCTTCCCAAGAACTTCTTCAAACAAATACAGCCGCTACCAAATACTTGTTGCATTCTTTAGCCGAAACGCAAAGTACGAAAAAAAATGTTCCTAAAATTAAATACGAGAGCGTAGTAGCTATATAATTATTATTTTGGGTCGAATTTAAATTGTCATCATGTATTAAGTTTCTTACTAATGACAATTCAAAAAATCGCACATCGTGGACTTTCTATAAATGCTCCTGAAAATAGTCTTCAGGCATTCCAAGACGCTATGGATAATGGATTTACGATGATTGAAATGGATATCCAACTTTCCAAAGACGGCGTTATTGTCATACATCATGACACTTATTTAGATGACCAATGGGTCAAAAACCTAACCTTAGACCAATTAAAAGAACGTATTCCTCATTTGATCACCTTGGGGGAATTTTTTGAAGAATTTCCCTATGAAGATATAAAAATATATTTAGACTTGAAGGGAGAAGATATACTAGCAAAAAAACTAGTTTCTTTCTTTTTGAGAAACGACATCAACACGAAATATATATATTGTGCCAGTTTTAACATTAATCATTTAGACTATTTATATGAATTCCCCTTAACCCTGGGCTATATTACGTATAATAAATTGGATCTTCCTATGGTAAAATTTCTAATCAATCATTACAATATTGCTTTTTTCGCTTTTTCGTGGGATAATTTAGACGAATGTATCATCCATTATATTCATAGTCTGTATAAAAAGGTTTACGTGTATACAATTACAAATTCCTTGATTCTAAAAGAACTTCAAGATGTTGACGTAGATGGATTGATTAGTGATATAATCATTCCTAAAACGGAATAAAGAGTTAACGCTATCATTTTATAATATGAAACTAAATATCATACTATGAAATTACTATCTTATGGAAACTTATTAGGAAAAATTACAGAATACGCATGTTGTATATCTTTAAACACTCCATTTCAAGGTGCATATACTGGACCTCTTCCTCCCGTATATCATTTAGCCTCGCGTTTTTCTCAAAATAAATTGTTTTTAGATGAATTTAATGGTTTTCAACACGCAGGTCACTTATGTCCTTACCGAAATATATATCATCCTCCTTATGATTTTATACATTCACAAAATCATGACCTAGGTCTTAGTGTAAAATCAATTGAATCCAACAATTTGGCAAAAATAAGTCCATCGACTATCGGACAACCCAGTAGTCAAAAATTTTGTGATATATTTGGATTTGACTATGGAGATGAATATTTATTAAAATACCAAATACAGTCCAATATTAATCAAATGCTTCCTCTTTATTTCCAACATACCTTCTCTTATCCCATGTTGTATTTTCATGCGAAAAAAGACATTGTTTTACTAATACGTATGAAAGACCCTATTCCATGGTACGATTACAAAATATTATTTACTCATGAAACCAAACAAAAATTATGGGAAGAATCGTCGTCGATTTGCATAGATCATTCGAAAGGACCCTCAAAATCCTTGGGTGAATTTCAATTTCATCGACATCGTAATTGTATCAAATTTCGCTTTTCATTAACCAATTTATTAGCCGAATTTCCCGAGTATTTTCATATACAAAAGTGGTAAAATTGAAAGAAAGTCGCTTTTTCTATTGGAAAAGAAAACCATGAATCAAGTAATTAAGAAATTTGACCTCCCCTGTGATATGAAACATGTGATACATAGTTATTGTTATGATAAAAACGGATTCAACTATAAAGAACTAAATACCATTGAAAATATTAAGAAACAAAAAAAGAGTAGATTTCGAATGAAACGTTTATGTGCGGAATTATGGGAATGGAAACGTTTAAATGTAGCTGTGTGTTGGTTAAAAGGTGGAGGTGTATATACCCCATACATCTCGGTATATGGCGGACCGGTTCAATATGAAATAAATTGTTTAAAGAATGCAAGAAAATTAGGTTTTATTTAACATACAAAAATAAATTTACAAAGGAATATAAAGTTTAGTTTGTACAAAAAGTAAATGAATGATATTGTATTAAAAATCGAATACGAAAAAGGTGACATATGGCACAATAGCTTAGTCCATGAATATAATGATTATATGAAATCTATAAAACCAGCTAATCATATTCATGCTTATTTGGTTTATACCTTTCTTTCGAGTGCTTGTTCACCGGCTTTTTCTTTGAAAAAAGATAAAATAATATTAGTCAGTTCGTTAATGCAGGACCAAAATAAACCGTTCCGTAACTTTCTTTTGCATCAATCAGCTTTACAGACATTTGGGGTATTGGGATATTGTATATTTATTTTAATACCTATTGAATTTATTACGGGTATCTATCAATGTATATGGGGTTACCATAATCGCATTTTTGAATACGGATTCGCAATGGTATTGTTGAAAGGGTGGAGAATGATGGAATGGACATATCTCGTAACCGGATTTTGCATACCTTTTTTACCTGAGCATTATTGGCCAATCTATTTCCATGGTCTAAAAAATATATTGTGTATAGACAATCATTTCAACAGTATATCTAGTATTCCATTAAACGTCTACGATAAGTTACAAGATGGAGCATTAGTGCTCAGTGTTTTTCTATGTAGTTATTTCTTTTTCTATTTTTTAGCAAGTCATTAATTTGTTTAAAATTATTTTTTATTGTAAACAAATACTACAAATATGAAATATTATATGTTTTCAGATTCCTATTCTTTAGAAAAAGAAATTGTGGAGGAACCGATTCATATTATTTACCAATTTTTCATTCCCACCAATAAATTACGACAGCATGAAATAATATTTTGTTTGCAGAAAAATGTAGAAAATGAGCATGTAGCCGGTGTGCATCTTTTAAACGAACGAATGTATAGTGAAACGGAATTAGGTGTTTCTTCAAAAAAAATGAAACAACATATTATCAAAAAACGATTGTGTTATAGTGATGTCTTTCAATATGTACGTCACCAAAAACTCAATGGATTCGTCATTTGCATTAATGCCGATATCTTTTTCAGTAATTTGAGTTTTGAAAACCTTAAAAGAACGCGCTTAAAAAATAACCGGGAAATGTTTGCTCTTTTACGTTATGAATATAATTCCTCTCGTCCCAATCAATCGCATTTATTTGGTCCTCGCTTTGATAGTCAAGACTCTTGGATATTTCATTCCAATATGTTGTTTGAAGAAAAATTTGACCGAGCATTTTCCTTTCCTTTTGGAAAACCGGGTTGTGATAACAAATTAATCTATTTATTCCATTGCTTAGGATATAAAGTCTACAATGACCCACTACAATTTGTATCGTATCATGTTCATTCTTCTAAATTACGAAGTTATACGGTAAAGGATACCATTCCTCCCCCATGGGGATTTTTAGTCCCTGCTAACATTTCTATTCAAAAGTTTGTACCGGCTCTTGGGATTTCTCTTCCCTCGCTTTTTTCTATTACACGAAAATTTACACTAATTCAATTTCAGGATAACATTCCCCTTCAAAGTTATATTTCCGATAAGACGAAAAAAGGAGAACCTTTTATTATTCCACGTATTTCGGGGATTGAAAATAACGTGGCCGTTTATTATTATTTAATTACAAAAAAAGGGCCTCATGCTCAATTAACGCAAGGTATTCAACGGTTAATAAAACCGATGAAAAACAATGCAGGGATTATGCTCAGCAATGAAGACAATATCCAACGCTATTCGGAACGTTATTTGAAAGCATTTGAATATTGTGAATGCTTCGGTGCATGGGAACCTCAAGGCGAATACATAAAACACATTTCTCATAGTCATGAATTTATGATGCAAAAGTATGGTGCTTCAAAACAGCCTTTTTGGGCTCTTACCTTTGATATTTTCCACTATATTTTTCAACAACCCTGGACACATGGACTTGCGAATCAGCGTATATTACTTGTAAGTCCGTTTATTGAGAGTATGAAGTCTATGATCGATAAACGAACACATATATACGGTGTGGATTTATTTCCGAATTGTGAATTTTGTTATTTAAAGCCACCTCAAACCCATGCTTCTATGCCGTCACACTCTTTTATGGAAGAATTAGAAGACTTTGAAGAACATATCGATGATTTATTAGATAGCTTTGATGTTGCCTTATTATCGTGCGGTGGATACGCGAATCCCATTGGGGCTTACATTTATGAACAAGGAAAATCGGCGATTTATGTGGGAGGCGTATTGCAAATGTATTTCGGTATTTTAGGATCGCGGTGGGAAAAAGAAAGGCCTGATGCCTTGCGCCTGTTTCACAATGAACATTGGACACGACCCAAAGAAAATGAAAAACCGACCAATTCCCATCTCATTGAAGGAGGTTGTTATTGGTAAATAATATAACTATACTATAAAGACAATGTTTAGAAATTACAAAATTTTGTTATTAATTATTTTACTCTTGTTTGTTTTCCTTTTATTTCTTTTTACGGAACGATGTGCTTCTTGTGAAAATTTTGAATCAGGATACGGGGAAATCATTGTAACTATGACAACGATTCCAGAGCGTATTCGTGAAAATGTGTTACCTACAACTCTTTCTAGTTTAAAAAGTCAATCCGTACAACCCCATAAAATATATATAAATATTCCTGAAAAGACCAAAAAAGGGGAAACTTATCCTATGGATAAATTGAAAGATATGATTAAAAATTACGATAATGTTGAAATTAACTACGTACCAAAGGATTTAGGACCCATTACTAAAATCATTCCCATAACAAAACAAATCAATGATAACGACAATATTATTATTGTAGATGATGATGTCGATTATCATAAAGATGTAATTAAGAATTTATTAAATTCCAAAAAGGAAGCAGTGGGGTTTGTTGGTAAATATGATAATAATTCAAAATGGGTATCTGGAGAATATTATCAAGGAGATGTAGAATTTTTAGAAACCTATGCAGGAGTTATGTATAAAGGAAAGGTCTTAAAAGGGTTGGATGAATTTAACGATACGTTACAAGATACTTGTAAAAATCAAGACGATATAATTATTGGTAAATATCTTAAAACCAAGGGTGTCGTTCCTTACGTTACAAAGTGTCAATTTGTTAGTAGTCATGATGCAAAAGATACTACAGAATTAAAGACAAATAATTTATCTAATGGTAATCAAAAATGTTATAGTGAAATATGGGACAAATAACTTATTCATATATTTTATATATGAATAAACCAATTTATACGGGAAAAACCGTGAAAATACGGAAACCTGTTGAAAAACCTCAACGAAAGAACGAAGAACTAATTGCTTTAATGGACGAATTAGCCACCTATACCATGAAAAAAGGAGAACCCTTTAAATCTCGGGCATATAAAAAGGCAGAGGAAACCCTTATTCTTTATTCCGATGATATTACCAAGTCCAACTATAAATCCATTGGTTTAGAAAATATGCCAGGTATCGGCGTAACTATCATGAAAAAATTGGAGGAATACATGGACACAGGAACATTGCGTATGTTGGAACGTGAACGTGCAGATCCTCAAAACTTATTTACCCAAGTGTATGGTATTGGTCCCAAAAAAGCAAAAGAAATAGTAGAAAAAGATGTAAAAACCATTGAACAGTTAAGAGAGAGACAAGAAGAACTATTAAACGATGTACAAAGAATAGGATTAAAGTATTACGAAGACATTTTGCAAAGAATTCCAAGAGAAGAAGTAGTCGCTTTTGAGAAAATTTTAGAAACAAATTTTCAGGAAGTAAAAACACCGGGTAGTCGTTACGAGATTGTAGGCAGTTATCGTCGTGGGAATAAAACATCGGGAGATATCGATGTCATTATTACTGGGCCCGAAAAAGAGATTTTTAAAAAATTTATGGACAATCTCTTGGAAAAAAAGATTATTGTGGAAGTTTTATCACGCGGTTCTACCAAAAGTTTAGTCATTGCTAAATTACCGGGAGCTGATTTTTCTCGTCGTGTAGATTTCCTTTATACAAGTCTAGAGGAATATCCGTTCGCCGTATTGTATTTTACGGGTTCTAAAATTTTTAATACGGTTATGCGAGGTCGAGCCTTGTCTTTAGGATATTCTCTCAACGAACATGGCTTGTATAAAATGGACGGTAAGAAAAAGGGTGAGAAAGTCGACCATGTGTTCAAAACTGAAAAGGATATTTTCGATTTCCTCAAAATGGAATACAAAACACCTGAAGAAAGAAAAGACGGACGTGCGGTAGTACCAATTCAAGGAAGTCCTCCCATGGCAGCAATCGAAGGCGAAAGTAAAGAAAAAAACAAGGTGGCAGTCCAACAGCCGAAAAATGTAACCAAGAAGAAAAGGAAAACCAAAGAAGAAAAGGAGCAAGAAAAACAAGCAAAAAATAAGGAAAAAGACGAGGAAAAAGCCAAAAAAGACGAGGAAAAGAAAAAATTGAAACAAGCCAAAGAAGAAGAAAAGAAACAATTAAAACAGGCCAAAGAAGAGGAAAAAGAACGTAAAAAGATGGAGACGCGTAGAAAACGTGAAGAAAATCGTAAAATAAAAGAAGAAGAAAAAAGATTAAAGGATGCGCGTAAAACTAAGAAAAAGAGAGAACCGATGCCAAAAACAACTGTTTCTTGTCCTCGCATTCCTCCCCCTAAAAATCCAACCCAAGATCCTATCTTGGAAGCAATCCATAACTTTAAAGACGGTGGTATTCCGGTATTGGATAAACTTCATGAAGACACTTTGGCCAAAATGTTGGAAAAAGCAAATATCGTATATAGAAATCTAGGACCCGATGAAGAACTCTTACTTACCGACAATCAATATGATATGCTGGAAGATTACATCAAAGAAAAATATCCCAAAAACAAGGAATTAGGAAAAATTGGCGCACCTGTAGAGCGCAATAAAGTGAAACTACCTTATGAAATGGCCTCCATGGACAAAATCAAACCAGATACCAAGTCATTAGGTAATTGGAAAGCAAAATACAAGGGACCTTATGTATTATCGTGTAAATTAGACGGAGTAAGTGGTTTATATTATACCGAGAAGGGAGAGAAGAAATTATATACACGTGGAAATGGAAAGGTCGGACAAGACATTAGTCATTTCATTCCTTATCTGAAACTACCGGATATTGACGGAATTGCCGTCCGAGGAGAATTTATTATGAAAAAATCGGTGTTCTTTGCCAAATACAAGTCTAAATTCGCCAATGCTCGTAATTTAATTGCCGGAACGATTAATCGTCTTTCTATAAACGATATTATTAAGGATATTGATTTTGTCGCTTATGAAGTTGTCGAACCTTCCTTAAAACCAAGTGAACAGATGGCCTATATGAAGGACCATAAATTCAATACAGTGCGCAATGAAGTGCGTGAAAACATCAATAATGAATATTTATCTGACCTGCTCGTTACCTGGAGGAATAATTACGCTTATGAAATCGACGGAGTCATTGTTACCAACGACAAAATATATCCCCGAAAAAGTGGAAATCCCGACCATTCCTTTGCCTTTAAAATGGTATTATCGGACCAAATGGCCGAAACACGTGTAGTAGATGTTCATTGGAAAGCATCAAAAGACGGTTACTTAAAACCCCGCATTCAAATTGAACCTGTCCATTTAGGTGGGGTCAAAATAGAATACGCCACAGGTTTTAACGGATCGTTTATTGAAAATAATCGTGTAGGTATTGGAGCAGTCATCAATATTATTCGTAGTGGCGATGTAATTCCTTATGTGAAAGAAGTGGTTACCCCTGCTGACCGTCCGAAGATGCCCGATGTTCCTTACATATGGAATGAAAGTCATGTAGACGTGATGTTGGAAAACAAAGACGATGACCGTCAGGTCTTAGAAAAAAATATTACAGGATTCTTTAAAGGAATTGAAGTAGACGGATTAAGTGAAGGGAACGTAAAACGAATTATGGAGGCGGGATTTGATAGCATTCCCAAGATACTAAAAATGAAAAAAGACGACTTCCTTACAATTGAAGGCTTTAAAGAGAAGATGGCTACCAAAATCCATGACGGTATTCGAGAGAAAACGCGAACCGTTCCCTTACCGACGTTAATGGCTTCCTCGAATATGTTTGGTCGTGGCTTTAGCAATAAAAAGATGGAACTCATTTTAGAAGAATATCCCACTATTTTAACGTCCAACGAAAGTCTAGAAGAAAGAAAAAAGAAATTGCAAAAAGTAAAGGGAATGGCCTCTAAAACGGCCGATCATTTTGTAGACAATATATCCAATTTCCTAGGATTTTTAGAAGAAACCGGCTTACGTGGTAAATTGGTTGTTGTAGAACCTAAAGCAAAAGGGGACCCCAGTCATCCCTTATTCGAAAAATTGTTAGTCATGAGTGGTACACGTGACAAAGAACTGGAAAAGAAAATCGGAGAAGCAGGAGGACAATTGGGTAATTCCGTTTCAAGTAAAACGTTCGCTGTTATTACACCTGACGTGGATTCTTCTAGTTCTAAAGTTACACAAGCCAAAAAATTAAATATTCCTATCTTGACACCCGACGAATTTCGTCAAAAATACTTTCCCTAAATCTATATAACTTTATAATGAAACCCTTAAAAAGTTATATTTGTGGCTGTGTGCGCAACTGTGAACCACATTTATTAAATATATTCCGCAATATTGAAAAAATAACTACACTTTTAGATGATTATCATATTGTCATTTCTTTTGACCAAAGTGCCGATGCAAGTTTAAATGTTCTTTATAAAATGAAATCCAAATTTTTCGGAAAAATGACTATTCTTTTTAATAATAATCGTTTGAGTCCATTACCCATCAAAAACATAAGTGATGCTCGTAATCGTATTTTAGATTTTATGGGACAAGATCTCGAGCATGAAGGATTCGAATATTTTATATTAATGGATATGGATGATGTGTGTGCCAGTTCTATGCAAATAGAAAACCTGGAATATTATTTGAAGAAAGAACGAGAAGAACAAACTAGTACTTGGGATTGCTTAAGTTTTCATCGTTCCAACTATTATGATATTTGGGCGTTTTCAGGTAAACCTTATTATTTTAGTTGTTGGAATTTTCCAAGAGGTCAAGAAGCAGTCCGACAAATTCGTGCTTTTATAAATGAAACGTTAGACAATATGGACAGTGAAGATTTATGGGAAGTATATTCTGCATTTAACGGTTTTGCTATGTATAGACGTCATGCCTTCCGTAATTGTCAATACGAATGGAATATTCATAAAAATGCAAAACTACTTGGATACGAATTAATCACCGAAACCCAAGAAGCAGTACGTCAACCCTTAATCCGTACAAAAATGGACCAAGATTGTGAACATCGTTTTTTTCATGTTAGCGCCATTCAAAAAAATGGAGCTAAAATTAGAATCAGTCCAAAACAACTCTTTTAAGCAGCAAAAGGGCCCACATGTTCTCTTGCACTATAAGAACGAATCGTATATTGTCCTCTTCTTTTTTTTGTTCTTCTCTTCTTAGCAGAAGCCGTTCTACCTCCCTTCAGACTCCTAGTGGGCGCCTTTCTCATAAATTTTTTGTTTTCATCAAATTTATCATTCGGTCCATATCCCGCCTTTTCCAAGCGTTTTTCCTTTTTTTCAAATTCATGCTTCTTTCTAGATACAATACGACCATGAGACATCATTAAATCTTGACGGGTAAGTCCACCTGAAGTTGCGTTTGCTTTTCCTTCAAATACTTCTTGACGTGTTCCGCAATAAGGTGCTACACAACGAGGATTCCGTTTTTTTGAAGCAATATTACCGTGACGATTTCTGTACAAATCTTCTTTGGTTAAACCCGTGGATGTAATGTGCGCTTTACCTGCAAATACTTCTTCTCGTGTTCCGCATTCAGGTGGATTGCAATCTTTTATACGTCTTTCTTTGCGTGTTTTTCTTACCATACTCATTCTATATAACATAACTGCAGAAAATTTTCATTGGATATTGTTTACGTATGTATGGAGTGGAATAACTGGTAATGATGGGTTTAGGCGTTCCTGTATTTCGGTTTTTAAAGTTATTTAATGAACATAACTTCCTAGCATTTCCGTTTGCGTTGTGCTTGGCTAATTTACTATAATGTTGTTGACACGTTATATTCGGATTGTTATAACTGGTTTTCAATGCCTTGTAATTCGGTGTACATTCAGGAGCATGGCAACTCAATGGTATTTTTGGAAGGGTCATTATAAACTCTATTCCGATTTTTCCTTTTGCAAATAACAATTCTCTCTTTACAACTTATACAAAATGACCTTTGTAGGATTGAACGGGTTTGGTAGAATTGGAAAGTGTATTTTCCTATTATTACTAAACAATGATAATATTCATGTAAAAGCCATTAACGCACCCGATTTTGACATTGCTAAATTAGAATCCTATTTGAAGAATGATTCTGTTCATAAGTATCAAAAGGATTTTGTAATTGAAGTAGTCGACAATGATTCCTTCTTAATCAATGGAAATCTTATTCATATTTTACGGGATCGAAATGCAGAAAATCTTTCGTGGAAGAAATATGGAATTGAACTATTAATTGATGCAAGTGGCGTTTATTTAACAAAAGAAAAGGCACAAAAACACGATGTTGAACGTATTATTATGAGTGCTCCGGCTAAAGACGATACTCCGTTATATGTCTATGGTGCGAATCATAATTCTTATAACGATGAAAAAATCATCAGTAACGCTTCGTGCACGACCAATAGTATTGCCCCCGTTCTACGTCATTTAGAAGAAAACTATGGTATTGTTCAAGCAAATTTTACCACGATTCATGCTTCTACTGCCAGTCAAAAAGTTGTCGATACTGCTCATTCTAAAAGTCGCACCAATCGTTCTATTTTCAACAATATTATTCCTCATAGTACCGGTGCTTCTTCATCGATTGGCAAAGTATTACCTAGATTGGATGGAAAGATAAAAGGAACTTCTGTGCGTGTACCTGTAAACAATGTATCGTTAATTGACTTGAATGTAGAATTAACCAAGGAAACGACATTAACGTCTATATTGGAACTCATGGATCGAGATGGATATTTGCAACTATGTAAAGACAATTTAGTCAGTTCAGATTATATTAGTACCACATGTCCTTCTATTATTGACGCAAGTGCATCTATGGAATTAGGAAAAAATCAATTCAAAATTATGATCTGGTATGATAATGAATGGTCTTATTCGCAACAATTAATACGTATGGCTGAAGTGATGGATAGTTATCAAATCAAAAATCCTCGGTTTATTGAGAACACAACGTTTCAAGGAAAAAAGGTGGTTGTTCGCTTGGATCTTAATTTACCGATTGTGGATGGAAAAGTAACGAGTGACTTTCGTTTACAATCTACTTTTTCTACGTTACAATACATTTTGAATCAAAATCCCAAGAGAGTGATTATTATGTCGCATCTAGGACGCCCCAAAGGTCCAGAACAAGAC
>CERI01082595.1_pt1 | contig 17382 bp, 36 predicted proteins | sample 350261 | NCBI WGS metagenome assembly CERI01 (sample SAMEA2620979, study PRJEB7988) | marine metagenome | isolation source: saline water (ENVO:00002010), including
CATCTCGTTTCATTGGTAAAGAGCAAGCCGCACACCTCAAAGCTTGCTTTAAAGAAAAGAAGCTGAAACTAACCATCAATAAAAATGTTATGAACCCCGATGCTTGGATGAAAATGAAAATTCGAATGGAGAAAGCGAGAGAAACTATGGCTGCGAAAGCAGCCTAATTTCTTTATAGGGGTTGACATTATATAAAGAATCTAATACAAAGTAAGAGTAAAGAGAATCAAGAGAAAGAGAGAAAAGCAAAATGGCTTATGTATCCCAAGAAGATAAAAAAGAACTTGCCACTGGAGTAAAAGCTGTTCTGAAAGAGTTCGGAATGAAAGGAACTATCTCAGTTCGTCACCATTCTACTTTACTTGTTAAAGTAAAAGGCGGAGATATTAGCTTCGGTGATCAGATGCCATGGAATGGAAGTGTCAATGAGTACCACATTGAAACTAGCTATACTGGCATTGCAAAAGAATTTCTTTTGAAATTGTTAGCTGCAATGGAAGGACCCAAGTTCTTCAACCACACAGATAGCATGAGCGATTACTTTCACCGTTCACACTATACCGATATTGAATTGCTGGAAGGATGCAAATAATATAGGGGTTGACAATCTCATACGAATCAGATACAAATTAAGAGTAAAGAGAAAGAGAAAGAGAGCCAATGCTAGTTCAAACAACAATCACCGAAAACAACAAAACATGCTACAGCTTCGAAGCCCGTGGCACTAAATATGAAGTTGTTGATGATCGTGATGGTTTCTATGCTGTTTGGTCTAAGCGCAATAGCCTGACCACAACAAGCCTTGTTCTAATGACACTGAATGAAATGAAGGCTCGGTCAAAAGCCCTCAATCACCTCGCAACTCTTATCGAAATGGAAGTATAATATGGCTTTTGCTCCTGACTCAGTTGGTTTTACATATGGCGATAGCAGTATTCAAGGGTGTTTTCGTTTGAAAGAGAACGGTAACCTTTTCGAATATAGTCGCAACGACGATCCATTCAGTTTTTGTGAAGATTTTCCTCACAAGGTATGGGTTACTTCGACTATTGAAGGTATCGACTCTGGCTTTCGTTATGGCATTGTTAAAAAGACTGTTGCTTACATTGCTGTAGATGAAGATGAGTTTGGCTTGCCTGTACTTGAGAAGTGGGACTTAAAACAAAGTCGAGTTTATGGTTGACAAGTATAACTAGATTCGCTACAACGTAAAAGTAAAGAGAATCAAAAGAAAGAGAGAAAATGAAAAAAACAATTCTGACTCAAGATTTTATTTCTTCCGCGACTGAGAATTTTATTTCGAATGGTGGAAAAATTGTGAAAATTAAATCGACTGGTGAAATACCCAAAACATTTAATAACTATTCTGGCAAAAGCAATAGCTATGATGCCGGTGGTAAAAAAATAAATCTGTCGAGAGGATAAATAATTATGAATGAATACAGAGAAATCGCAAAAATGCTTCGTCAGCTAATTGCTAATACACAATCATCAGAAGATCCTATTCCGGCTGGCCACATCATGGCTTTGTCAGAAGTCTTTGATGATAAGGCTGATACTATTGAATTGGAAATGATCATTGAAATGCAAAGGAAAGCAGTAGCATGACTAAATATAATCAAAAGCATGGCAGCCCGTTTGATCGTGGTAACGCAGATTCATATTATCGCAGGGCACCAGATCCACATTGGTGGCCACAAGGCTCATATAAAGGCTCTCGCGTTGACGAGTCTGATATGACAGCCCAAGAAATTGAAGCCTATAACGCAGGCTATGATGAAAATGAGAAAGACGGGAATTATAAAAACTACTGATAAAGGGAGATTAGAATGTCGGTATATCGTCACAAAAACAAAATTCTTAACATAGATGGTTCTAAGTCTAGAGTTTATGATGATGATATACTAATATTCCAAGGTTCAAGTCAGAAAGCGGTTGTAATGTTCGTTGATTTATGTGATGATAAAGTTGTAGCTGTTAAATTTGCAAAATATCTTAATTTGTAAACATAAATGAAATATGATTAAGGAAATATATAATGAAAGTAGTTTATACATACGATGATCGTATGGCACTAATCAAAGAAGTGCATACAAGGCGAAATAAAATTCAATCTATAAAAAATAAATCTAAAAATTTAATGACAAAAAAGCCTTCGATTAAAAGAGATTTTTCTGAAATTGCTATAGCTAAAAATACTCAAGATAATATCAACCATTATACTGACGCTAGTAAGTATGCAAAAGAATATTATGGCGAACGGCTAAAGCAAACTACGCGCTGGGACAAAGATTGGGGAGACTACTAATGACTAAAAATTTTACATATAAACGCCATGTTCGAACTACACGTCCAGATTTAAATTTGTTTAAAGTTATTTGTGGTCAAAAATTAATTACGATTTGCCGAAGTGAAGAAAAGGCAATAGAAATGTGTGAAAATCTAAATAACGATTTTTGGTTTTTAGATCGAGGTCAAACTAGAAAAGATAGGTGGGGATAAAAATGAAACATTTAATATTTGCATTAGCTATGATAGGATCAACTCAAGCTATCGCTCAACAAACTTGTACTATTCGCCAAGTGCCTGTATATCAGACTCACAATCAATATGCTGGCGCTGTAGTAGGTGGTATTATAGGCAATCAAATAGGTAATGGACAAGGTAAAACTTTAGCGACAGTATTAGGAATGCTTTTGGGCAGTCAAGTTGCTCAGAATACAAATACCAGACGTATTATAGGTTATCGACAAATTAGAGTCTGCGAATACTCAAACTCTCCTATTCAGTACGATAGAAGCCAACATTTTGATCCTACTATTCCAACACTTAGTCAATGTAATGTCGGTGGAAAATTAATACGATGTTAATTTAAATATTCTCTTGACAATCGCTAACGAATCGTGTATTCATATAATTGAAGTTAGCAAGAAAGAGAAAAAATGTCAGTCAAAATGAAAACAAAGTATCATGTCGAAGTTAGCGGTAGCTATACTGACTGGAATGGAAATGTTAAGAATCTTGTAAAAGAGATTAACAGTGCCACAGACTGCTATGGCAATGCTGCAGAGTTTGTTTGTGCATGGGAAGAAACTCAGCCTAACTTGACTTTCAAAATTGTAGAAAACTACTAAGGAGATAAAGATGCGTATCAAAGGTGCAATGACAGTTCTAAATAAACGTGCCGATTATTTTGGAAAAACTTTAGATTGGCTCATTTCAAGAATGGATGATGGTTCATACATGGATCAACCAATGCGTGTTGTTGAAGCATATGAAGTGTATAAATTAGATCAGGGTTATTATTGGAAAGGCACCGAAGGAGATACTTGGGCTAAAATAACTAATCCATATCATCCTAACTATAGAGAGATGATTTAATGAACTGGATTGAAATTGATAAACTCTTGCGAAGCATGGTTTCATTATATAACGATCCCGTAAAATTGTTTGAGGATGTGAAAAAAAAGTTTGGTTGGAATGATAGCCAAACTAAAGCTGCACTTAGTCCAATGATGCCTAAAGATTCTATCAAAACTACTGTTGATAAACCTAAGCGTAAGAGGCGCACGAAAGCTGAAATGGAAGCAGCGAGGAAAAATAAATGATTAATACGCACGGAATTGAAGAAGAAGAAAATGAACATGCTATAGAACGCAAAGTTTATTTAGATATAAATCCGCCTCCGAAACAATCAGATATTGTTCAGGCACTTAAAAATCAAGCAGGCGAAGAATGGAAGTCTAGATGTACTGATCATTTCGCATGGAAAGCTGCAGATCATATTATTGAACTTGAAAAGAAAATTGAGTTTTATGAAAGCCTGCTCCGCAAATACCATTTAGATAATGACGCATTTACTGGATGGAATTATAAAAAATGAGTATGCATATGATCAAAGGAGTCCAGATTCACGGCAGTGGTAAGAAGAAAAAACGCGCTGTTGGTTGGGCAAAAGCAGTGAACGATCATGAGGCATTTTTAAAAAAGATGGGCGTTACTGGTAAAAAATCAAACTATCGACCAGATAAACCAGATTTGAGTGTTAGAAAAATGCCTAAAACATCTGATACTATTTGTTCTAACGGATCTAAAAAAGAAACTCAAACATACACAGGCAATGAGATTGCTGGTATTGTAGTGACGCATAAAAGTAATCTAATGCCTATTCGTAAAGATAATAAAGACGCTGCAATTGATGCTGCAAATATGAGGAGATAAGCGTTGAATATCGCGGGTCATACAACTACTATAATTACTAAAAATAAAAATATGGCTATACCATATTATCTAATGGCTTCCTATGCTTATTATATTGAAAATGATCCTATATTCTCAGATGATTTTTATGATATGTTATCTAAAAAGATATTAAACAATTGGGATTCAATTAAGCACTATCATAAACATTTGCTAGATAAAGATATGTTAATAGCTGGAACTTATTTAGGAGAATATCCTAATATTGTAATCGACGCTCTATCCAATCTAAGAAATGTTCATGGCAAAAAGAAGCGGAAAAAGAAATGAAGTCTGTACGAATTAAAAGAATTCCTAGAAGTTTCGATAGTGATATTATGGACTGGCATGTAACAGAATATCTAGGTGATGTTGTTAAATGTGCATATATCTATAAAGATATGGTTGATGCAATGGAACATGTAGAAGATTTTTTAATTGATGAAATAACTAACTAAGGAGAATAGTAAATGCCAAACTGGTGTAGTAATTCGATTCTAATAGAAGGCCCAAAAGAAAAAATAAAAGAACTTTGGGATAAATCAAATAAAGATCCTGAGGAATCTGGTCTACTTGAAGCTATAGTTCCGATGCCCGAAAGCGAGGCTGATAATTGGTATAGTTGGCGTTTAGACAATTGGGGAACTAAATGGGAAGTAAATTCTGAAGGATTAGAGTATTCTGAATCTACAGAAGATGACGATAGATCCCTTATTGAAGGATCGTTTGATTCTGCCTGGGGACCGCCTAAAGAAGCATTTGAAAAATTCTGCGCTGAAAATAAAGATGTGCATGTAGAACTACATTATCATGAATGCGGAATGGGATTTGTTGGTTATTGGGACTCAGAAGAAAATGATGAATATTATGAATATTACGAAGATAACATTACATCCAAAAACATTCGTGAATTTATTCCTGAATACATTGTAGATGAATGGTGTTTAGATGAACAACTAGAAAATATGGAAGAATACGAATAAATTAAAATAAGTGAACGACTATTACCCCAATCACTAAGAAGAATCTTATTATAACAGATTCTTTAGGTTTGTCAACTGGAAAAATAATGTACACTATTGAACACGAAAAAGATTATAGTTCTATCCATGTCTTAGATACAAATGGTGAAGCCGATGATGTGGAATTAATATTTGATGAAAACAATGTCTATATAAGACAGTATGATGAGGATGATCATTTCAATATTGTGTTGATTACACCTCAAATGTTTGAAGAAATAATTGCAGCATACAATTCGCCTGAGGGTGCTTACATAACAAAATAGGAGCAACTATGCTTATTAATGATGATACTAAACTTGACTATTCAGACGTTCTTATTCGACCAAAAAGATCCACATTGACCTCTAGATTTGATGTTGATCTAGAAAGAAAATACAAATTTAAACATAGCCAAAAGAATTGGGAAGGAACACCAATCATGGCCTCTAATATGGACACGGTTGGGACGTTTTCCATGGCAGATGAATTGACTCAACATCATATGATAACTTGCATTGCCAAACACTATAATGCAAATGGTTCTTGGCCCACTAGAAAACATCTCAACGAAAATCATTTATGCGTTATGGGTGGTATATCAGAACAAGATATAAACAACACTCAAAAGATTTACAAATCAAATAAAGCATTTTTCATTGGCTTAGATGTAGCTAACGGCTACACTATCAGTTTTGTTGATGCTGTTAAAAAAATGAGAGACTTAGAACCTGATGCTACAATCATTGCGGGCAATGTAGTTACCGCAGATATGACTCAAGAGTTGATTTTAGCTGGTGCAGATATTGTGAAAGTTGGTGTTGGACCTGGTTCAGTTTGCACAACTAGAATTAAAACTGGCATTGGTATGCCTCAACTGAGTGCTGTTATTGAATGTGCCGATGCTGCTCATGGTATGGATGCTCATATCATTGCAGACGGTGGTTGTAATAATTCTGGCGATATTGTGAAAGCCTTTGCTGCAGGTGCAGATTTTGTAATGATTGGTGGTATGCTTGCTGGGCATGATGAATGTGACGGTGAACTAATTGACGGCAAAATGAATTTTTATGGCATGGCATCTGAATCCGCTATGGATCGTCATAAAGTAGGACATAGAGAATATCGTGGTGTTGAAGGAAAAACAGTCACAGTAGATCATAAAGGACCAGTCAATAACACTCTAATTGATATTCTATCTGGTGTTAGATCAGCTTGTACTTATGTAGGTGCGGCTAAACTTAAAGACCTTTCAAAATGTGCTACATTTGTCCGAGTAAACAATACGCATAATACTATATTCACTTGACTAATTTCTTAAATTGTGATATTATGTCTTAAATAGTGAATGGAGAATAATTTAAATGATCGATATTTTTGATAAAAAACCTTCCATAGAAATGTATGATTATCAAAAAACTAAAATCTATGATCCTATTATAGAAGCAGTTTCGGATAGCCTTTCTAATAAATCAGATGATAATTTGGCAAATTTTCTTCAATTGAGTACAAGTGCGGGTAAAACTTTTACGTCTTGCAATTTTGTAATTCCAGAACTAATTACTATGGGATTAGATATTGTGTATACAGTACCTAATTCCGCTGCAATCTCCGAAGTTGAAGAAATGATACTTCAATCGACTAAAAACTTGAAAAATCCACCTTTAGTATTCTCATCTCATGGCTTTGCTGGTGGCGTATTTGAAATGCCTATGTGGGATTATCCAGGACAAAGATTGATAGTTGTTTGCCATCCAACGTTTGTTAGTATGAATTTAGACATATTTACGAATTTTTGTTCTGATCGTGAAGTTGTTGCTATATCAGACGAAGCGCATAAAGGCTTTAGTTGTCCTGAATTAGAGCATCAACAACTATGTTTTGGCTATGGATTTAATTGGAATTTGATTATTAGTGACGATGAAAGAGAAAACCGTTTGCGTTGGTTTAAATCATTTTCTTCTTGCGGATTTACATCTTGGTTTCTAATATCTGCTACACCTTTGGCCGCAGTTTTTATTTCCGGTGACCATTATAAAATTATCTCTAAGTTTATGGATAGAGAAGTTTTATGCAAACAACAAAAAGGTGTAAAATCCGTAACATTTTATAACGGCGATTCTCCTCTTGAAAAGTTTGAAAATATTAACATTCTTGAAGCCGAAGAAATTATTGATCATTCAGGATATATGAAACTGTCTCATGAAAATTTATTTGAATATGGTGAAAACGCAAGAGTTAATTCCAATATTATAGAAAAAATTGAGAAAACGAATAATTGGTTAACAAGAGTAACTGAAAAATACGATTTGCCTAAAACAAAACCTGCAACTATAATTCAATCTAATTCCAGTGAAAAGGATGCGCCTAAAATATTTGAAAATATGACTAGTGATAATATTAGAAGTGCTGTAGCAGTTAGTAATTTTAAATCTGTATCTGGATTTAAAATGCCAAATACACTAAGTCATTTTGGAAGTAAAAATCCTACTTCAAATCAAATATTAGAGTTTGTAGGAAAATATAGTAATGATGTTAGATATGTAGTTGCCAATAAAATTGTATCCGAAGCTATATCATTAAGAAATACTACAGTCCTTGTTAGCAATCACGCGAGAACAAGAAACACCGATAATGAAGTGACTGCACAAGTTGAACAACTTTTAGGTCGTCTACTGCGTTTTCCTGTAGTGCAAGGAATAAGAGATTGGCAAGATGTATATAATTTCTCAGAAAAGAAAATATCTGAAGGTGTGCCTGAGTCCGTAATGGAACGTTGGATCGAAGTTGTTTTTATGTATGATATTCATATGATATTTTCTCCAATTAATGTATCGGGCACAAAAAAGTTTTTAAACACTCACACATACGATGTTTTAGATTTCAAAAATTATATTAAGAAATTTAAAATGATTTCTGCAATGAATAGAATGCCTAGAAATAAAACATATCAAACATCTAGAAATAATTCTGAGTATAAATGGTATAGAGATGCAAATCCAAGTTGTGAAGTTTGTCCTAAGAATGAGAATGGTATTCCTGTATGTGAGGCGCATTATCATGGCAGAGTATCTATGGAAAATTTAAAAAAGAGTAGACATGTTCATCATATAAATGGCGATCATACTAATAATAATCCTGATAATCTGATTACAATTTGTGAAGTAATACATTTTGATATTTCTATGAAGGAAGGACATTTTAATAATCATCAATATAGACCAATAGTAAAAGAAAGTACAAAAATTTCGTTATTAAATAAAAAATTTGCTTGACAATCTTATCTGAATAGAGTACAAAGTAAGAGTAAAGAGAAACAAGAGAAAGAGAAATAAATGTATCGCATTAATCAAATCGCAGAAATTTTAAAGTGTTCAAAAGAAATTGCGGCACAAGTTTTAAATAAAATTTCTCATATGGACCTCAGTGAAATGGGCCAAGAAGAATTTGAGTTTTGGGTAAAATTTGAAGCAAAATGGATATAAGGAGTTAAATAAATATATGTGGATTTTTATGAATGATGCGTTTTTCTCGGTCGTAAAAGATCGAAATAATGCAGATGGTGTGGTAGTTCGCGCCCGAGTAGAGGGTGACCTAGAAAATGTTTTTGGGTCTGATAAAGAAGTAATTGTGACGGATGATAGTGACTATCGATTCCGTTTATTTCTCGACCAAGAATATGTGAAAAACGTTATTGCAGACCGTGTTGGAAATATCAGTTATCCTAATTTCAAAAACTCAATCAAAAAAACTGACTATGAAAGAAAGGCGTACTATACCGATGTATGGGGTATAATGTATGATTGGCAAGCTAAGTTATATCAAAATTATACAAGCTTCTGGCACCGCACATAGAAACAGATGAGTAAAGATGGCTAAATTATCACAATCAACGATGATATAAATATAAATAACAATAAATTTATATGGAAAAAAAGATGCAGTCATTCAAAAAATTTTCTCATGGTATTAATGAAGAAAAAGTCAAATTTACAAACTGGGTATTACCATCTGATAAGGATCTTGCCTTAGAATATAAGATTGAATATCAAATTAAACCACTTAAAAATTTGACGAATGACGCATTTCCTACAGTACAAGATTTTATTAAAGCAGTCAAAAAAGCTAAAACTATAAATCTGACTTCCTCTGTTGATAGAAAGATTGAATATAGAAGTAGGACAAAGAGTAAAGAAGCTATTATGATGCTTATTAAAGGCTATGCGTCATATCCAGAATTTAGAAATGAAAAAACTGTTGAAGCAATATATCAGGGATATAGAGATAATAAGCCAATGAAAATGCCCTTTATTCTAAAGTTTCCTAATGGTAGTTTACGAATTATGTCTGGAAACACTAGAACAGATATTGCTCAACATTTAGGTATCACACCTAAAGGCGTTCTTATCGAAGTTCCATCTAAGTAAGGGGTAATAATATGCTACAGTTTTCTACATTTATAAAAGAAGAATTTTTAGGCGAATCCTTAAATAGTGCTGTCGAATTTGATATGACAGACGATACAAAAATGCCTAAAGAAATACATGCTTCATTTGAAGTTGACGGAACTCCATATGGAGCATCACTGTTTTTAACAAAACATAAAAGAGTCTATAGATTAGATTTCTATCGCATTGTTAATGCTAAAAAAAGACATTGGAATTTTTTAAAAAATAGTCATGCTAGACCTTGTCTCTCAACAGTCATTAAATTTGTCGAAGCTTCTTATCCCTTTATTAAGCCACACATGGACGGCTTTATATGTCTGCTTAGTAAATACCCACTATATGCTAAGAATAATAAAGACGTTCTCAAAAAAGGTGGATCAGAAAAATACACTAAGTTTTTAGAAAGAATAATGAAAAAAACTTATGTGACCACCTTTTCTCCTGTGCCCATTTCTAAAAAAGACCCAAGTGCTAATAACTATATTTTCTTTGTTAAAAAATCTGTAAGTCCAGCAACGCTTTTTACAGGATCGCATTTTAAGAAGTTTGATTTTAGTGCAGGAGAATTAAACATTGATGTATTAGATGCATTAAGTGAACCATACAAAAAAATGTCAGAAAATGCTAGTACTGTTAAAAGTGGTAAATATGCTTTTGGTAAAATTGGCATTGAACTTCATGTCGATGAATCTACAGTTTCAATGTTAGATGCTGCCGCTGAAAAATATAGATTAGATAAAAAAGTCAAAGATGAACCAACTGAATCCGAAAATAAAATATCGATATCAGCAGATCATTCTGATGTTTTTAGTGCAGGTTATGGAGGTACAGACGCATATATTAGTTCGGGTAATCAAACAACAATAAGTGCATCTTATTTATTCGCTATATTTTTGGAGGATGCATATGTTAAAATAAAACAGTATGGTTATGATGAAAGTCTAGTAAATTATAAAAATATACATTATGTACTAAAAGAATATTTTAATACAAATAAAGGCGTTGAGGTGATAGAAACTTTGAAAAAAGAATTAGAAAAAATTAGTGCATATAGATTTCTGATAAAAGCGAGTGCTGACCAATATACATCAAAAGACGAAGATACAATTAAAACAATTTTGAATTCATTTGATAAAGTTCAACCATTTAAAATAAATAAATTAAAGAGTTTTCTAAGCGGTTTAAAATTTAATAATAAAACCACTGATAAAGACCAAGTTCAAAAAGTAGAAAAAGTTGACTTGCCTTTTGACCTTGAAAGTAATGTGCCTGGATTTAAAGAAGATAATGGAACAGAAGCATACGATACTCTTTCTGGAGAAACATATGGAAAATTGGGTTGGGCTTTAGATTGGCAGGAAGAAAAAGTTGATTTGAAAGTAGAATCGATTGTTAATATGCCTTCTGTGAAAAAATGGTATAATGGCTTCAATAATTTTGATGATAAGTACACTGTTATAAAAAAATATACAGGCTCAACATATGAAGATATTAATAAAAGTTTTAGAACGCAAATTAATAATAAGCAATTAAATTATAAAGAATTACATCCTAGTGCTAAAAAACTTACAGAATTATTCTTAGATGCTCCAAAATTAGATCAGCCTATCTGGGTTTATAGAAATGCAGATGTTCCTAATCAAGAAAAATTGGAGCCTGGAGATGATTTTGTAGATTCTGCAATTTTATCTACATCAATAAAGAGTACTCAATCTTTCGGTGGTTCTAGAACTAGGTTCAAAATCTACTTACCGGCGGGAACTCCAATGTTTCCAATTTTAAATCATTCAAATATGTCTGATGAAAAAGAAATAATACTTCCTCCATACTCTCTGTTAAAAATTACTGAGGTTCACGCAAATTTCAAAAAAGATGGACATAGAGCATTTCTTGCTGTTTATAAAGGACACGGAATTAAAGAATTTATAAAAGCATCGAAAAAACAAATGATATTAGATCATTTTAATCCTAGTTCTTTACTTGAGCAAGATAAGGAACCTAAAAATTATACTAAGTGGACAGCACCTCTTGCCTCATACGAACATTCTTTAGCAGTTCAAAAAATGATATTAAAAATGAAATAAGCTATTGACTCTATGCTCTCAATTTGCTATAACTTAATAGTAAAAAGAATCAGTGAAAGAGATAATATGAGTAAAGAAGAATCAAAAGATGTTTCAGAAATGAGTTATGAAGAACTCATTGCTATGCGTAACCGTGACGTTATGAATTCCGTAGATCAATCACAATCAATCTTAAAAATGATTCAACAAGTTCAAGATGAGGATGTTCAAGATGCTGACTAATCTGTTTAGTTCTTTGTTTAATCTAGCTTTGATTGCTGCCGTAATCGTAATTTGTATTTGAGGAGATATATTATGCAAACAATAACATATGAACTTCCTGACTTCTGGGCTACTGCTTTGTTCTATGATGATACTTCAAGCTTTGAAACTTATGAGGAAGAAAAAAGTTTCCAAGACTTTTGCACTTATATGTTGAAGGAGCACGGAACTTCTGAACCTGTCAATTGTAGTGAAGGCTCTAGCTTTACTAAATTTCATGATGCTACCAGCTTCGGTGTATTGGCATGTAACACTATAACATATACTTTTATTGAGAACAACGGAAATCCTAATACTAACGCAAATGTAACCTTAGCGTATACTATGGAGAACTAACATGAGAACTAAAGTTTATTCAATTCTTTTGAATGGTAAATTTACGACTACTATTCGGGAAATAAGTGAATTTTGCGCTATCAATAGATTCAAAGATATGTGGGACTATCCTGAAAATGCAAAAATCACTGCAACTATATGGAGTCCTCATGAAATTCTCTGAGTTAAACTTTAATCGAATGAGTAACGGTGGTAATCAAGCTATCGTTAATGTTGGTAATCAGTATGGGTTGTCTATTATCGATAATGGAATTGGTAAAGAGTGTGGGCTGTATGAAGTGGGTACGTTGTTTCATGGTCAGCTTGCGATAACACTGCCGTCCTTTACCGGGGACGACACAGTAGTTGGACATTGTACGCCTTCGGACGTAGAAATGATTATCGAAGCGACTAAACGTCATAATACAATGAAAGGAATAGGTTTATGTTAACCAAGTCTGAAATATGCGAACAACTTGCAAGCGGCATATATGAAATTCATTTTACAAAAGTAAATGGAGATATTAGAAAAATGAAGGCAACCCTTCTCGATTCTGTATTGCCAAACTCATCTTTATCTGAGAATACTGGTCGTAAAAAAAATGACTCTACTGTAACTGTTTGGGATATAGAAAAAGACTCTTGGCGTTCCTTTAAAGTAGATAGTCTTATTTCGATTGAGTCGTCAAATGTTTAATATGATATATGTTGATCCTATAGCTGTAAGTTTTTTCACTACTGTAGGAATAGCATTGGCTTACTATTACGGTCGTCATACAGTTATTAAAATAATAGAAGAAACTATAGCAGAAAAACAAGGATCTGCTTTAGAGAAAGCTATAGATCATTGCGTCGATAGATTGATAGATGATGGTTATCTACTATCGACTTTATCAGAAGATGGTGAAGTTGAGTTGATTAAACTAGATGATGTTATTGAAGATATTGATGAACTAAAGGACCTTCTTAAAAATAATGCTTGACAAATACGTGTAATAGGTCTAAGATAGTTCTTAGATAAAAACTATTGGTAATGAAAAAGAAAGTGAATCTAATGGCGAGAAAATCTAAAAAAACTTTTAGTCGTAAAGCCCGTACAGGGTTTGCTGCCGCACCAACTGACTCGTTTCGCAACTTTAATGATTATATTAGAGTTGATGTGGATAAGAAAGATGTAATAGCAAAGATCAAAGGCTATCTTAAAATTACATTATCGAAAAGTGATGCTGCTCTCGCAAATCAAGCGCCAGACTGGGCTTTCTCAGGACTTCCTTTGCTTGCATCGACCATAGCTTGGAAAGAAATGGATAATGAATTTCCATCTTGGTGGGACGCAGAAAAAGTTTTATCTAAGCACGTTAGAGAACTGGTACAAAGAGGCAAAAGAAAACTAGCAGAAGCCGAAAATAAAGATGAAAGTGTAGATATTCCTAGAAAAAGTATTCAAGAGATTGTTCAAGAGAGAACATCTGAATTTATAGGTGGTATTGACGTTGTAATTGATAATTGGGATACAATGATCGATGATAAATCCTTTTCAATATACGATGAATTAAAAAAGATTGATGCGCCATACAATATGGCAAAAACTGTATATGAATACTATACCCCTCAATTAAAAGAGATGCAAGAATTGATAAACAATAAGTCGGAAGACTTAGTTGAAGCGTATTCTCATATGTCTGTTCGTGATAGAAAACAGTTTGCTAAGTTTTTAGAGCAAATCGTTTCCGATGCAGATAAGTTTATGACAGCCAAGAAAGCTACACGTAAAGCACGTAAGCCTAAAGTTAAAACGGCAGACAAGCAAGTTGAAAAAGTGAAATATTTGAAAGACTCAAATGAATTTAAAATAGCATCTATAAATCCTAGCAGCGTGATAGGAGCTATGAGAGTTTATGTATTTAATGTAAAGTACAAAGCTTTAACAGAATTAGTATGTCAACAACGTGGCGGCTTTACTGTAAAAGGGACTACGCTTCAAGGAATAGATGTTGAACAATCACGATCAACTAAGTTAAGAAAGCCAGAATTATTCTTACCGATTGTATTGAGCAAAACTCCAAAGCAAATTGATAAAGAGTGGGGTAACTTAACAACTAAAACAAACGATGGTAACGGTCGTCTAAATAGTGATACAATAATTTTAAGGGCGATAAATAAATGATCGAAAAAGAATTTATGAATAGAGCAAAATTCAGTAAACTAATAGAGGAACAAGTTGTAGATAAAAAATTGGGATGGATAGACGCTGTAGTTGAAGTGTGTAATATAACAAATCTTGATCCTGAAGATGTAAAGAAATTAATATCACCAGTCATTAGGGAAAAGATCGAGGCTGAAGCTATGAATTTAAATTATTTACCCAAACAAAATGAATTGATTTTTGAATGATACGATGGTATGATTATATAGCGGTATCTTTAATGGCAATGTTTATGTTTCCATCAGTAGTACTGTTATTACCTCCAGTAATTAATTTAACTGCTCTTATACCTATGTGTGCTTCTTGGTATATGTGGATAATGTATTGCGATAAGAGACAGAGTATGGAAAATGACAGATAAAGAGATACAAGAATTTATTAAAATGTTTAAAGGAGTATTACCAGACCCAGACAACTACCCAAAAACTTTCGATTACTATTACAACTTATACAAGCATATAAAGGAAAAATAAATGTTTGAACTAATCATGATTACAATGCTCTTTCTAAATGATAATGAGGAGTTTTTTGCCGCAGGTCCCGCAAATCGTGCGGCAGGCACTACTTGGGAATATGTAGGAACACAACCTGTTCCTGACGGACACGTTGCAATTCCATCAGTAAACCCAGACACTGGTAAAGAAACGATTATGTTTCAAAGAAAGTGATAAATACTATTGACACACAACACACAATCTGATATAATACAGCAATACTATAAAAATAATACAGCAATATTTCAGCACATATAGGAGAATAAAATATGTCTTTTGCAAACTTAAAACGCAATCGTAATACGATTGAAAAACTAACCGCCGCTGCACAATCGGCACAAACTTCAACAAAGTCTTATGTTGATGAACGTATGTGGAAACCCACTGTAGATAAACAGAATAATGGTTATGCTGTTATTCGATTTCTACCAGCTAATGAAGGTTCTGATCTGCCATGGTCAAAATATTGGGATCATGCATTTAAAGGTCCAACTGGTAAATGGTATATCGAAAAGTCTTTAACTTCTATTGAACAAGACGATCCAGTAGGTAAACTGAATAGTACTCTATGGAATTCAGGTATTGAAGCTGATAAAGAAACAGCGCGTCGGCAAAAACGTCGATTGCATCATGTTTCGAATATCATGGTAGTATCTGATCCTGGTAATCCAGAAAATGAAGGCAAAGTTTTCATGTATCAGTATGGTAAGAAAATCTTTGATAAAATCATGGATGCCATGACACCAGAATTTGCAGATGAAACTCCAATGAACCCATTCGATTTTTGGGAAGGCGCAGATTTCAAACTAAAGATTCGTGACGTTGAGGGCTATCGCAACTATGATAAATCTGAGTTTTCGTCAGTTCGGGCATTGTCTGAAGATGATGAAAAGCTTGAACAGATTTATAATAATCTTCATAACATACAAGAGTTTACCGATCCATCAAAGTATAAATCATATGCTGAATTGGAAACTAAAATGCACGCCGTTCTAGGAACTACAGTGCAACCAACTATGCAACAGCAAGCATCTTTGGGTGAAGAGGTAGCACCACCATCTATGCCAGCGACACCACCAAGTGCAGACACTTCTACCGATGATGGTGATGATACAATGAACTATTTCGCTAGTCTAGTAAACGACTAACGAACTTCTATTGCTACATCACTAGCATCAACAGAGGCGGGAACACCATCACCACTAAAATTATTATTATTTTGGACGATGTTGGTCCCGCCTTCAAAATATTCTACTGAAGCTCCCATAGGATGAGGTATACGATTTGAATTAAACAACAATCTATTTTTTTCATTAGCTTGTTCTAACATATACTGACTTTCAAATCCTGCTGCCGATGCACGTATCTTATAGATATGCATATTTTTGATAACTGATCTAGTAGCCTCATTAATTTCATCATCAGTATATATTTTTTTATTTCTGTGTAACGCTTCTGAAAGTTTATTATAATTTTCAAGTAAAATTGCAGCATCACTAACAGTTTTTCCCATATTACCTGTACCAGGAATATAGTCTATTCCTTTGCCCGCATAGTGAGTCATAAAGTCTATTCCACCAAAAATGCCTCTAAGAATACCTTCACCGCCACCTATTGTTGCAGCTTTTGCTTTCTCTCCAGTAGATGCGTTAGGTCCTAGATTAGATAAAGCGCCACTTGCGCCCGTATAAGCATCATATGCAGTTAAAGCTACTCCCGCAGCAGTTAAAGCTGCAGCGGTAATCGGTGCAGATACCGCTGCTCCTACCATTCCAGCGCCTGCAGTAACAAACTTTAAAATTTTAGAACCGTATTTTTTCGCTATGCCTGCTTTATTTCCACTAACTCTCGCATTCATTAAATCTGCATTTATTTCCATACTTTTAGCTTTATCTAAAAATCTAGAATATCTTGAACCATCAGAATTTTTTCCCTTTTCTCCCCACATTTGAGTGCCGTCTTTTGCAAATCCTGCTTTATAATACTCTTTCGACATTGCTCTTTGTGCAGTACCAGGACCATCCATTCTACCAGATAATATATCAGGTCTTCCACTAAAGTCTACATTACCAGGAGTATAACCTCTACCAAATCTTGAACCTGCAGTTGGTCCAGTGCCAAACGCACCGTTTGCTCCACCGCCAAATATACTAGGAAATAAAGTTCTTCTTGGAGTACCTACGATATTAGGTTTTCCCATATCATAAATATTATCAGGAGTATAACCTCTACCCATAGCAGGATTATATCCCATGAATAATGCTCTAGGAGCAGTTGCGGAGACATTGCCAGGAGTATAACCTCTACCCATAGCAGGATTATATCTCATTGATG
>CERI01117608.1_pt1 | contig 17350 bp, 13 predicted proteins | sample 350261 | NCBI WGS metagenome assembly CERI01 (sample SAMEA2620979, study PRJEB7988) | marine metagenome | isolation source: saline water (ENVO:00002010), including
TCGGAATGGGATCGGGTATAACACTTTCGCAATAATTACCAGGCAAAGTCTTTTACTGAAAAACAATTCATTAGTAAAGAATAAAAAAAAAAAAAATTATTATTAATTTTTAACTCTTATTTGACTTTATGCTCCAAATCAAAAAAGGTATGTTTAAGATCATTATAATATTTAACCAATTATTAAATATATTGCCAGTTGGTACGAATGGCCATAGATATATTGCAATTCCTGAAAGTATGCAAATTTCAAAATCGTTAAAATAATGTTTCTTTTTAAATTTAAGAATTAAATGTTGAAAGATATACTTACAATAATAAATAAGAATAATTATTAAAAAAATAAAACCAATAATCCCCGTCTCAGTTAATATTTGAAGATAGGTGTTATGAGGATGTGTAGAACAAGAAATTTCATTTTTATAATATTTTTCATCACTACAAAAATTTCTAAAATTTTTAACACCCACTCCTAAAATTTTATTATCTAAAAACATTTTATATGCTGAAAGATAAATTTCATGATGAGTATTTGTAAAAATATAAATTTGATCTCCTGTCTTTTCTTTATTTAGGTTCATTTCAACTAAAGTTCTGTCAAATACCCTCTGTTTAGCAGCTGGGTTTATAAAACTAATTATAATAAGTAGTAATATACTCGATACTAAAGTTATAAGTCGTAATTTGACTAATTTTTGAGAAAACAAAATAATAAAAATAGCTGAAAGATTTATATAAAAAAAAGCTGATCTATCACCACTTAAAAAAATTAATACCTCTGATAAAATAAAAGTTAAAATAAATAAAAAAAATAATTTTTTTTTTTGCTTAAAAATAATTATAGATAATCCAAAAAAGATTGGCCACAGCCTGCTTAAATAACTGCCTAGAATATGTTCGTCTCCAAAAAAACTAGAAGTTCGATAAGAATTCTTCCAACCAAGAATATTTTCTCCTGAAAAATATTGTAAAAAACCATCTAATACTAAAATTACAAAGCAAATAAAAATACAATAAAAAAAATATTTGATAAACTTATCATTAGTTTGCATTAAAGTTATGATAGCAATTACAAAAACACCGTATCTAAAATAAAAAAAAGATATTTTGAAACTATCAAAATTAAAATTATTAATTAGACTATTAATAATTAAATAAATCCAAAATATTAAAAAAAAATAAAAAAATTTATTATTAAAATATAAAAAATTTTTTTTTCTAAAACAATAAATTAAAAATAAAATACAAATTAAAGAAATTGATAAATCTGATAAAAAGGGTCCTGTAATTAGCAAAAGAGGCAATAAACAAAAAAAAATAATTGGAAGTGTGTAATAAATAAATTTTTCTGTTGTGGAATAGAATATCATTTATTAAGTCTATATATAAGAGTTAAGATTTATTTTAAATTAATTATTATAGTATGTAATTAAAATTTTAATCAAAAATTAAAGGTAATTAGTTTATAAAAGTCTTTCTTTATGGTAAATTTTAAAAATATTTAATGATAAATTTATTCATAATTTACTCTTTGATAACTTTTTTTCTATTATTTATATGTGGAAAAGTTTCATACAAATTAAATTTAGTAGATTTTCCAAATAAAAGAAAAATTCATCTCAAACCTACCGCATATACAGGTGGAATAGTAATAAGTATAATTTTAATAATTTCTTTAAAATTATTTGGTCTAGCTGTGAGAGAATTAAATTTAATAGTCTCATTAAGCTTTTTAATTTCTATTGTAGGGATAATTGATGATAAATTCCATTTAAACACAGGTGGTAAGTTAAGTTTGCAGGTTTTTACTGTTTTTTATTTAATTGCTTTTGAAAATTTATATTTAAGTAATATTGGTGATTATAATTTTTTCAAATTGGAACTAGGAACTTTTGGAATGCCCTTTTCTGTATTGTCAATATTATTTTTAATTAATTCCTTCAATTATTTTGATGGAATTGACGGCACGCTATCTTTTTCTCTAATTTCTGTATTATGTATTTTATATTATTTGGTTCCAAGCGAAACTATAAAACTATATATGCTTATAATAATCATACCCATTAGTATTTTTTTATGTTTTAATTTTTCTTTATTAAAACTTCCTAAATTGTTTTTAGGAGATAGTGGAAGCCTACTACTAGGATTTATTATTTCATTTTTGTTAATATACCTAAATAATAAGGCAATTGTTCACCCAATTTTACTTGCATGGTCAATTGTAATTTTTGTTTATGAGTTCTTATCAATTAATATATTACGATTAATAAAGAAAAAAGCTCTCTTTAAAGCTGGACAAGATCATTTGCACCATGTTTTATATAAAAAAACTAATTCTATTTTTTTAACAAATTGCTTAATATTTGTTTCAAATATTATTTTATTTTCTTGTGGTTATTTAAGTTTTTTAGTGATTGGCTCACTATCTTCTTTGATTTTGTTTATAGCTCTATTTATCTGTTTTTTACTTTTAAGAAATAAATATTCAGAACTAATGTGATATAAATTAATATTATCAGATTTTTATTAATGATTAGAGTATTTAATATTTATTTTTTAAAGTAAATTTAATAATTTTTTTCAGTGTAGTGATTTATATTTGATAGTTCTAAAAATAACTTAAAATCATATTGTGAAGTTTTGAAACATGCAATGGGACTTTAGGATTTTTAAAATTAGATTTTGGTGAATAAAAAACATATCCTTTGGAATCGTGCATACCGTTTTTGATAGCAACAAAAACAACTTGATGAAAAAAGTTCAATTTTACGTTATTTTTAATTATTATATAATCATTTAATTTAATTTCATGAAAATAAGTAAGTGAAACAAATAAGCTATTTTCTCTTTCCTCAATTTCATTAAAAATATTTAAATTATTCTTTATACATTTCACATTTTTTAATATTTTTTTTGCTTTTTTTAAGGCTACGTTATTATCAAAAATAATTTCAAAATCTCTTGTCATTCTTGGTAGAACTTTTAAAAATTCTATTCCAATTTTGTTTAAGAAAGATGAATGGTCTTTTAAACGATAATAAAATTCTGTAAAATTATATGGTATCTGCCTTAAACCAGTTGAAATTATTAATTGATTTTCATTTTTACATAATTTTAAGTAATCACTAATTATATCATCATATACCTCAAGCATATCTTCAATTGGATCTGAGGATGGTTTTACATACCATTTTGGATTTTTTGGTAAATCTTTTAGATGCTTTGCATTGTAAAAATAGTGATGCTGAATATGTGCACCAGCATTAAAAAAAATTGATGAAAAATTTGGCGATTTTTTTTTTAAAAAATAAATATGTGTCATATGTATGAGATAGTCTAAAACGAGTGATTTTTTCCATGGTTTAATGAAAGATGAAAAAATTAGTTTTATTAAAAATGGAGTTTTTTTGTAGTGTAAAGTCCTTAAAATAGTTTCTAAGATCGTTATAACAGAACTAAATGATACGGTACCTGAAGCATTTTCATTTACTGTTTGTTTGAGCATCAAAGATAATCTCTTCGAAAAACCAGATTTGTCTGAGTAAGTTTCAGTCCAAGGGTCAGCTATAAAATAAGAAGGATCTTTTAATCTATTTTCAGCATTCATAGGAGAGATTGCACCAACTTTATATCCTCTCTCTTCAATAATTTCAAAAATTTGTTTCTCATTAGGAAAATTTACTATATCGCCAAGTCTAAAAATTTTATGTTGATTAAAGTCCTTACCAATATGAACAGAAGGCCATTGGATCCACGGTTCTAAATTTTCATATTTATTCTCAGCGTAAGTATCAAAAGATTTATATTTTTCTTTTATAACTCTTAAATTGGTAAACTTACTTTTTTTTGACACTGACAAATATCTATCAACAAGATCAAAGTTGATTTCATTAAGTTGAATTAATAAAAGTTTTAAGCTCATTTATAAATGTTGAAAACTATATCACAAATTAAGATTAAAACTAATGCTGTAGTAAATTTATTATTATCAATAAATAATCTCAAATTTTATAATGAATATTAAAATTTTATACATTATTAACTTTCAATTTTGTATATAACCTAATCCATACATATTTTAGATATATTTTATGAGTTGAAAGAACTTTAAGTAATTATTATTTAATTATAAAATAACTAAAAAAATTGTTTAAGACGTGAAATAATTTTATAAATAAAAAATATTAAAGAATTTGTGTGCAAATTATGACTTTTTAATGCATAAATAATTTCTTTATTAACCTTTATAATATTTTTTAAACTTTTATTTGATAAACCACCAATACGCATCTTTACCCACAGTTTCGGTATATAGCTTACATTAATTTTTTTTTTCTCAAGCAAACGCATCATCAACTCAACATCTGAGGCAATACTATAATTAAGATTAAAATTACCAAATTTTTTGTATACTGAGCTTCGAACAAAAAATGTTGGGTGAGGTGGACACCATCCCTGTGAAAATGAGCCTTGTATAAATTCATTTGATCTCCAGTAACGTATATGTTTAGAAGTATCAAATTGTGCAGTATAAATTAAATCTGCATAACACCCGTCAAGAAAGGGATTTTTAATAAATACGCTTGCCACTTCTGACAAAACATCATTCCTTGAATAAAAATCGTCAGAATTTAAAAAACCAATAATATCACCAGTTGCAATTTTAATTCCTTTGTTCATTGCATCATAAATTCCTTTATCAGGCTCACTAATTAAAGCTTTTAATTGATCTCGATTAGACTCTAATAATGACAAGGTTTCATCAGTACTAGCTCCATCAACTATAATGTGTTCAATATTATCATAATTTTGCATCTTTACTGACTGCAAGCAATCATTGATAAATGAAGCGCTATTTTTTGATACTGTAATAATTGAAATTTTCAAAGTTTTTATTTTCTTTTTATGATCCAATTCTCCAAAACTAATAAGTCCATTTTTGTCCGAAGAAAAGTTTCTAATGCTTCTTCAGGTTTACAAACGACTGGTTCATTTTCATTAAATGAAGTATTTAAAACAATTGGTATCCCAGTTATATTTTTAAACTCATTGATTAAAGCAAAGTATCTGGGGTTAACTTTTTCATCAACAGTTTGTAATCGTCCCGATCCATCTACATGTGTTACTGCAGGAATTTTTGGCCTTTTTTCTTTTATAACTTGAAAAACTTGGGCCATAAAAGGAACATCGTCGTTTTGTTCAAACCATTCAGAAACTGAACTCTTAAGGATAGATGGGGCAAAAGGTCTAAAAGACTCTCGTCGCTTTATTTTACTGTTTAAAATATCTTTCATATTTGATCGACGAGGATCACAGATAATACTTCGATTTCCTAAAGCGCGTGGTCCCCACTCCATTTTTCCTTGAAACCAGCCAATCACTTTACCTTTTGATATTTCTTTTGCTGTTATTTGAGTAATTTTTAAAATATCAAAAAAATTTTCGATTGTACAATTTTTTTTTTCTATTCTTTCCTTTTGTAATTTTAATAAATCTCTAATATAATCATTTGTAAATGAAGGCCCCCAATAAGCATGATCATGTGTATTAATTCTGTGATTAGCTTTTTTACCACCAAAACGATGCCATGTCATCAAAGCAGCTCCAATTGCTCCACCTGCATCACCAGCTGCTGCTTGAATATAAATTTTTTTAAATGGTGTGCATGATAGCACCTTACCATTTGCAACCGAATTCATTCCACAACCACCAGCAATAGTAAGATTATTTAAATTATATTTTTTATGTAATTTATTTAGTAAATTAAAAAAAACCTCCTCATACATAGCCTGTACCGAGTGTGCAATATCTTTATGATACTGAGTTAGCTCCTCATTTTTTTTGCGTGCTGGACCTAAAAGTTTTTCAAGTTCTTGTGAGTATAGAATGCCTACATGTGGAGAGCCACTCTCCCATTCATAATCAATTTTTTCACGGTGATGTCGAAAGAAAGTAAGATTTAATTCAAAACTTCCATCAGGTTTTGTTTCTATAATTTTACGCATCTGCTTAATATAAATTGGCTTTCCATAAGGTGCCAAACCCATTACCTTGTATTCATCACCATAGTTATGAAATCCAATGAATTGTGTAAGTGCTTGATAAAAAATTCCTAAAGAGTGTGGAAAATAAATGCGTCTCTCTAAATTGATCTTTGTTCCGTGGCCAATACCCCAAGCAGTACTTGCAAAATCACCAAAACCATCAATAGATACTACTACCGCTTCATCAAAAGGAGAAACATGAAAAGCAGAGGATAGATGAGCTGTATGATGCTCAACTGCACATATAGAGCTTTTAAATTCTAAATTAGGAAATGCTTTTAAAAAATAATCCTTTAAACTCAAACGTTTACGTTTGTTTTGAAAACGATCTAACAACATTCTTAAACTAGGGCGTCTACTAAGAGTAAATATAATTTTTTTACCAAGATTTACTTTAATGTCTTGGTTTAATGCAATATATTTTATATCTTCTAGGGTAATTCCTGCTTCTGACAAACACCATTTAATAGCTTCTGATGGAAAACCAGCCCAATGTTTAATGCGCCTAAAACGCTCTTCCTCAGCTGCAGCAATTAAAATACCATCCTTTAAGAGACAAGCGGAGGAGTCTCCGTGAAAAGCATTAAGACCCAAAATATACATTAAATAACTTTAGTTTTTTAATTTATTATTAACAATTTGCTATAGTTTCATAAGCTACCACATGCATATTTCCACATATTTTTAAATCAAGTTTTTTTTTAGCTATTTTTCTAGATTTTTTACCATATACATCTCTTAATTTCGGCTTATCTATCAGCTTTTTAATGTCTCTTGCTAGACCATTGATATCACCAACTTTTACAACAAAACCATTAATACCGTTATTAATAAATTTTGCAACATCACCAACATCCGTTGAAACGATTGCCTTTTTCATTGACATTGCTTCCCATACAGAAAGTGGTGATGATTCATTTCTAGAAGTACATACATATATATCCATAGCATTAAGTAAAGGCCTTATGTCTTTTCTAACATTAAGAAAAAAAAAGTTTTTTATTGCTAATCTTTTAATTATTTGGGTTAAATACTTAAAATATTGTTTTTGACTTTCATAAACTGCTCCAACAACAATAAAAATAACTTGATTTGAGTAAGAGGATAATTTTTTTGCTACATTCAAAAAAACTTGTAAATCCTTAACCGGATTTATATTAGCAACCGTACCTATAATAATATTTTTTTTTTTTGATTTTTTTTTTATAAATTTTTCAGTTATATAATTTAAATTAGGATTAAAAAAATTTACATCAACTGGGGATTGTATAATAAAACTTTTTTGTTTAGCTGAAAGAAATTTTCTATAATATTTTTTTGTCCTGACTGATGCAAAAATAAACCCATTTGCCATAGAACTTAAAAAAAAGAAGGCATATCTAACTATGAACGGAGTGTGCGTATCATTTAATTCCCAAATTACTTTTATGCCAGCTAATTTAGCTGCAAAAATACCTTTACATTGCCAACAACCACCGCTTACATGTATTAAATCAAACTGATTTGTTTTTAATGTCCTTGCTAACATCACAACTTCTAGTGGGAAAAAAAATAAATATAATAGAATATTTTTAAAGTCTTTTTTTATTATTGTTAAAGATAATGATAAAAACTTTACCCCAATTAAATTACATTTTTTTTTCAAAGCACTTGAGTTTTTTTTCGGAAAAATTAAGGTTATATTAATTTTTTTTTTGAGTTCCGATGCAACAATCAAATTACGAATTTGTGGACCGCCAATTCTTCCTTCTTCTATAATATTGGCAATACGAAGAGGACAATCAATTTGTTTAGTCATTTTAATTTATCACTTGTTTTTAGATAATATATACATAGCTTAATTTTTTAATATTATTCTATTATGATCAAGATAATATATGTTGTTATGATTTCATAATTTATTTTAAAGTTAAATGCCTATTTAATTTTTAAGATAAAATATTTTTATCTTTTGTTACCGATTTATTCTATATTTAAATGCCATGGCAATCAAAAATGATAATATAAAGCCGCCATGTGATAACTTAAACGTTAAATGAAAAAAACTAAAAACTAATATAGCTATAAAGCCAAAAAAAAGATCTTTATGCTCTGTTCTCAAAAAATTAAAAATAATAGACAACATATAGATATAAAAACAAAAACCAAATATACCAGTTCTAAATAATACATCTGAATATTGATTATGAGTTTCGCAACTAAAACTTTCAAACATAATCCAACATCCAAGGAAACCTGAGCCCGTAATAGGATTAAGTGCTACAAAGCTTAAAACTTTTTTCAAAATGAAGGATCTATATCCCATCGATGAGGTTGGATCACTTTCAACTACTTCACGATATATTTTTCCGTCAACAAACCAATCAAGTATTCTTGCATTATAAAAATCAAATGTTACCGGAATAAATTTTAATAATAATAAAACTAAAATTGTAACAAAAATAAAGAATTTTAAAAATGTTACAATTGAACTCCATTTTAATACATTTCTACTGAAATAAAATTTGTGTAAAAAGAATATTATTGAACTAAATGACAAAGAAACAATTGAACTTCTAGAAAAAGATAGCAGTATGCCAGATAAAATTATAAAAATTAACAACAGTTTAAATGTTTTGGCAATAAAAAGTTTTGGTTGATAAAATATTAGTATCCAAAAACTAACAAGTAATACAAACGCATATCTTTGAGTCCCTATTATTGCTTTTGCATTAAATCCAAGTTGTTGACCACCTAGTGTAAAATATAGATAAGTTGATTTTATAGCAAAATATATTGAAATTATTACTAAAGAAATTTTAAATGCACTTATCATTTTATCACTTAAATCAATGAATAAATATGAAAAAATACTCATAAATATAACAAAACTTATCAATCTTCTGTCAAGATATTTAAGCAAATCAACTTGATATATGACACTTATAAAAAATATCGAAAAAAAGAAAGTAATAACTAGAAGAATATTTTTATTTGGTATTTTTAAACTTCCTTTAAGAATAATAATAAAAATAGGAAATAAAATATAAAAATAATTTGCAGACACACCTCCACCCGCAAAGGTAAGTGAAAATGGAAAAAAAAATATTATAAAAAGTAAAATCAGCAATATGTAACTAAATTTTGATGAAAAAGATGTTTGTGAAATAATTTTCATAGTTGTTGTCAAATAGAATTAATAAATTATATTCATACATATTTTTATATTAAAATACGATTTAATATAATGTTTAATACAAATAATGTTTTACATTTTAGAGATTCTAACAAAATAAATTAACAAATTTTCCATATATTATGTATCAACACTTATAAGAATATAAATAATCATTATTAAAGCTTTTATTTTAAGCTTTAAAGAACCTTTTTTTAATATAAACAATAGTTCTTGTTTTGCTTTTTTAAAATTAGAGTTCAAATAATTAAAGCGACCAGATATATATCTAAAGTTATTTTCTACTTTTAATTTTTGATAATTATTTAAAAATTTAATAAAGTCTGAAATACAGTGGCGCAATGGAATAGACATGTCCTTCTGGGATATGTTTTGATCGTGTAATAAGTAATATCCTAGCTTTTTTTTAATATAGAAAAATTTATTACTATGCTGAGCAATTCGCAGCCAGGTATGATAATCTTCGACAGCTTTTAATTTTTGTCGCTCATCAATTCCTCCAATACTATCAAGCAAGCTCTTTCTCACAACAACTGATGAGTTGCTAATAGCATTACCATTAACTATTAAGTCAATTAAAATTGGTTTTTTTAATTGACGACTTTCAAGAGTTTTTCTTCCAAAAAATTTTTGTTTGTTGGATTTGATCTCTAAATCATGATAAATTAAATCTACATGCTTATTGGAATAATCCATGCAAATTTTTAGTTTATCTGGTAACCAACTATCATCTGAGTCCAAAAAAGCAATCCAGTCTCCTTTAGCAAGCTTAATCCCTTTATTTCTTGGGTTAGCTGGGCTTCCTGAGTTTTTATTCCAATTATAAAAAATTCTAGAGTCTTTAAAGGAATATACCATTTCATCAGTACCATCTGTAGAACCATCATCCATAATTAATACTTCATAATCTCTATATGTTTGTGACATGACAGACATCAATGCAATTTTTAATTTATCTCGGCGTTGAAATGTAGGTATTATTATAGAAATTAATGAATTCATTTTATAATTGTTTATTAAATAATTTTATTAAATAAATATCTATATTTAAGTGAAATTAATTTATCTAAATTTATTAAGTAGTTGTGTTTTCATTTTTTCTTTTTCCATATTAATAAAATCAAAATTTAATTTACAAGGTTCATTCATAATATTTTCAATTCCTAATCTTTGAAAAAGTGTAAATCTTTTTTCTTTAGATCTTTTTGAAACCTGTATATACATTGCTTTATTATTTAAAATTAAAGATGCACAACACGAATGAACTCTATCTGAAAAAATAGTTTCCGCAGATTTATAAATAGAAAGATACCCCTCTGGAGAAGAAGACCAATAAGTTTGGGGGCGATTATAATTTAATTTAGAAAAATATCTAAATGAATCACTATTGGTTCTAATTATTTTTAGTCCGTTAAGATTTTCTTGAAATTTACCAAAGTAACTTTTTTTCCTAAAAGTGTAAATATCATCTTTTTTTTCAATTATTGGCTCATCTTTTCTACCAAAGTTAAATACATAAAATTTATCATCAATGGTTGGAATTTTTACAGTGTCATTTAAAAACATACTTGCACAAATTCCATTATAAAAATCAGTATCTATTTTATTTTTGAAATTTTGATATGTGAAGCTATCTCTCGTAAATATAAATTTTATTTTATAATTTTTTAAAAATTTACTTACTTTTTCAATTTCTAGGGCATTATATTCTACTGCACCAGCAGATAAAAATGCTATTTCTTTATCCCGGAATTTGAAACTATCAAAAATTTCTTTATACGTTGTTATAATGTTGCCTCCGAGTGAAGGTCCTGAAATAATTAACAAATCTAAATTTAAATTTTTAATAAAATTATAGTCATTTTTTAAATTAGGCCAAAACTCTTGAGCGGGGTCTGGTATAAAATAAATTTCACTATTTGGAATTGAACGAAGTAAATGTAAGGCACCAAGATTATAAAATGAGTTACCAATGTTGGTATGCCAATGTCCCCCTATATAGCCTATTTTCATTTTATGATAATATTTCTCTTCTCACAATTAGTTTATTTGTTATTTCAAACCTAATGTTGTTAACTTTTAACTTAGATTTTTTTATCAAATAATCATAGGAACTTAAATCGTTTTCACTAATTATTTTTTTTCTTGATAGGTTAAATCCATCAATTTTCTTATGGGGATTTGATAATTGAAGATAATTTAAATTTAAATTGTGTAAATTTGATACAAATGAACAAACTCCAACACTTATAAACGCATCAAATTTATTGTAAAATTTATCATTAATTTCTCCAATTTCTAATCTCTCATTAAATTGACTAATTACATAATTGTTTAATTCTGGGTGTGGTCTGAAATATAAATAATTAAACTTTTTTAATAAGTTTAAGGCAAAGTTAGTATTTGCTAAATCTAATCCACAAAAAATTAAAATTTTATTTTTTTTAATATTACTCAATTTTAATTCTAATTTATTTTTTTTTTTAATATTTAAACTTCCTAATATTTTATTTTTTCCTTTAAAATCTAAATAATGAAATTTAGATTCAAAAAAAATTTTAGAATTATTTAAATTTTTATTAAACCTATGATTACAATAGATTGGTCCAAGTTCACCTTCAAGACCTCTTTGAAACCCAATAAATTTTTTGTCATAATTTTCTAAAAAATGATTTTGCCAACCTCTGTTTTCCCAAAAAAAAAAATATTTTTTAACCTTGTAATCTTCAATAAAACTTTCCAAAGAATAAATCTTTATGGTGTCTAAAAAAATTTTTCTTAAAGGTTTTGTCTGGTTAAATAGCAAGTTTCTATCAAAACTGTAATCAAAATAAAATACTTTTAATGAAATGATTAATGATTTAAAAATATTTTTAAAATCAAGAGCTACAAATGAACAAAAGAACAAATTTTCTTTAATTATTAATCTTATATTTTTAAGACTTAAGAAAGAAATATTTAAATCAAAAAAAATATTTTTTACAACTCTACTAGTTGTTTTTCTGAACGGTAAATTTAAATTTGTTTGATTTTCTAAAATAAGATTTTTTTTGTTGCTAATTTTTTCTAATATTTTTTTTTTATTTATTCTAAAAATCACGTAAAAAATAAAAATTTTTAAAAACTCATAAATCAAGTAAATAAATTCTTTTAAAAAAAAAATAATAGTTTTTTTTTTAATCTTATTAAAGTTAAATGGAGGATAACCCAATAAATTACATGTACTTGAAATATTATAATATTTAATATGATTTATTGTTTTATTTTTATAGAAATTTTTTATTCTAAGATTAATTATGAAGACCTTTTTTTTGTAATTTTTAAAACTTAGCACATGTTTCTCGTATGTTTTAATACTGTTTAATATTCATTCAAACTTTAAATAAAATTTTTTAAATTAATCTTTATTATAAATTTAAACTATTTTAATCTAGATGAATTTGCCCATGCAATCATTCTTTTTAATCCTAAATCAAAATCAATAAAATTTAATTTACCTAAACTTTTAATTTTATCCACATTTGCATATATTCCATGCTGATCTCCACGTGTACTACCCTTAAATATTACTATTTTATTTGATGATAATTTTTTTTGTATACTAAGAATTATCTCTTGAATTTTTGTTTTTTTTCCAGTGCCAACATTAATAATCTCATTATTGCAACGTTGGTCTTTGATAGATTGTATTGTTATATCTACCACATCCTCAATATAACATAAATCTCTAAAACGAGTTTTAGAGCCTTTTACTAATACTTCTTTAAATGAGTCATTTAAAAACTGCTCAAGGTAAATACTAACAATACCTTGTTTTAGATTATTAAGATTTTGGCCAGGTCCATAAATATTAAAATATCTTAATATTGTATAATCAATACCAAATTGCTCTTGATATATTTTTAAATAATTTTCACTCGCTAGCTTGCCTACAGCATAAAAAGATTTAGGATTCGTTTTATCTGTTTCAGAGTATTGCTCTTTACCTTTTTGCTCACCATATACAGACATGGAGCTTGCATAAATAAATTTCTTACAATCAGTCTGTAATGCATAATCTAGCAATAAAAGTGTTGAAGTTGTATTTGAATTTAAGTCTTTAATAGGGTTTTCAAAACTTATTTCTCCTGAAGATTGTCCTGATAGATGTAAAATTGCATGAAATTTTTTTTTATTTAATTTTTTAATTGTCTGGCGTTTTGAGGCATCACCTTCCACAAAGTGCGCTTTAGGATCTACATTTGACCGATCACCTGTAGAAAGATTATCAATAATAGTTACTTTATGTCCTAAATTTAAAAGTTTTTTAGAAACAAATGATCCTACGAACCCTGCACCTCCTGTTACTAAATAATTCATAAACTGTTTAGATTTTTATTTTTAATTTTATATTTTACTTTAATTAATCAATTTTAGCGATGTTTTCTTTAATGCCGCTTCAACTTTTTTTACATCATTTGGCTCATCTACTGCAAGGCTACCTGCACTCGTATTTACAAGGCGTATTAATTTACCGAATTCAAAAAAACGAAGGATTTCAATATCTTCAAATTGTTCTAAATTACTCTTCCTCCCATATTTTCCATAGGCAAGTAATTCTTCACGATTAAAAGCATAGATGCAAACCTGCTTATAATAAGCTAGTGGTTTATTTTTATTATCTTTAAATCCAGGTAAAGAATTACGTGAAATATAGACTAGATGTTTGTCTTCTGTGAAAATTACTTTTGGTATATTGACACTATTTGGGTCCTCATCTTTTTCAATAATTGTATAACCATTAATCACTTCATTATAATACTTTTTCTTAGCTTCGATAATTTTTAAAATATCATCAGGATTTACTAAGGGTTCGTCACCTTGAACATTAACATAGATATCTGCTTTAATTTTTTGAGCAACTTCAGCTAACCGATCAGTACCAGTTAAACAATGTTTGGAGGTCATTATTCCCGTATAACCTATTTGCTTAATGAAATTAAAAATTTCAGAATTTTCTGTTGCAATAATTACATTTTCTTGACCTACAGCTCTAGCACTTAATTCAGCAACTATTTGGATCATTGGTCTTCCAAGTAATTTTATCAAAGGTTTTCCAGGAAATCTGCTAGACTTATAACGAGCAGGGATGATGATTATTGTCTTCAATTGTTTAAAGTAAAAATTGATTGAATTGGAACTTGATATCGGGTTGGTGTGATAGACATAATGGGTAATGATTCAGGATAATCCCTATAAATTCTTAATATTTGGTCCATTTCTTTACGGCGAGGATCTTCTACATTATAACCATCAAAACCAGCAAGAATAATTTGCCTTGCCATCCCACTATTAGCTACAGCAAGCACATAACCAATAACTAATGAAGTTGGTATTTCACAATAATTTTGATGAAATTTAAAACCTTTATCGTTTATAACTATACCAAAATCGAATATTTCTTTTTTATTTTTGAGATCTTTTTTTGTATTTTCTGGCAACATAGAGAATGGTGTAATTAAAGGCTGAGATAATTTTATATGGTCTTTACAATCAGCTAATAAGCGAACAGGATGACAAGAAGCACGAGCATTGATCAGGTCTTGTCTAATATTAGACTGTGTATTTAACGCTATCACATAAGGTTGTGTTTTTTCAATAAAACTTTCTATTGCAGTTCTATATTTTTTAACACCAGGTCCTGATCCAAGAATTAACACCTTCTTATCTTTTAGTACAGTATAGGGTTCCCAAGTACCATGAGATTTACCAGAATAAAAATGTCGAGCAGACTCTAATGTATCAATACTAAATTTTTTACCTCCATTAATTTTTAAAAAATCTATCACTGACAAAATATCTTCTTCATTATAACGCTCGTCTTGTAACATCTCTTGGATATAGGTTGGATGGATACTGTATTGTCCAGCAAGAAAATAGAAAGGGTTAATTCCCCAACCATACCTTTTTTGCATGGGTTTAAAGTAGTTATGAATAAGTTTTAGCAATTTTATACAATTACCTTTATTTTTATAGTAACTTGAAAGAGCAAGAATTATATATTCGGTTTGTGCGTTACCTGGTCCACGCCCCATACCTGTAACTGTGCTATCAACCCAAGTTACATCAGATTTAACTGCCTGCACACTATTATTAATTGCCTGACCCATGTTATCATGTGCATGAATGCCTAATTCACCTTCCCATCCTTTTTGAAAAGCATAAATAATGTCTTTCAGCTGATTAAGGTTTAAGCTACCCATGGAGTCTGCAAAATACAATACATCTATTGGGTAATCATTTGCAACTTGAGCAAGTTGAGTGATTTTTTCTAATGAGTGTTCTGCTACTTGCATCAAATTAAAACCAACTAAATAACCTTGATCTTTAAGCCATTTTGCAGCTGGCAAACATTCTTTAAACTCATTAAAATGACAAGCAACACGAACTAGAGTAACTGGGGACTTAGATTTAACATTAAATAACTTTTTTAAGCAAGCAGTTTGTGTTTTTGGGTTTGCTATTTCGGACCCATTAATCATTACGCCAATTTTATCTACAAGGCCTAATGGAATGCAAAGGCTATTTAAAAATGAGTCAGTACTATAGGCAGTCCCTCCTCTAAAACCTTCATTTTTTAAAGTACGAAATCCAATTTCAACAAAATCAATTTGTAAAGAGTCCATAGCTTGCAGGTAATTTTGTATTAAATCAGGATCAAAATCCCAATTATTATAGTAACCACCATCACGGAGGGTGCAATCTAAAAACTTCATGTAAATATTAATTTTTCTGTAAAACTTTTAATGTAAATATTTAACATATTTTTTTGTTTTAAGAATATATTTTTACTTAAAAAATCAATTTAATCAAATTTTTCAGTAATAATCCTCATAATTTTATTAGAGATATTATTTTCTTTTTTTGAATATTTTTTACAAAATTTTTCTCTTGCAGTTTGAACTTTCTCAGAAGACCACCAGTTTTCTATATCAGAATTAATTTTATGTATAAATTCTGCGGCAGAACAAGGATTGGTATGAAAAATTCCTACTTTAATTAACTCTTCATAATCTTTAACTGAAGAACTCCTGAGTTCCCAATATTTAGAATCCCAAAAAAATATTGTTGGTATATTCATGCTCATAGTCTCTAAAAAAGTCGCACCATTAGTAGTTGATATTACTAATGAGGATAATTTTATTGAATTATAATAATTTTTTACTTTGTCAAAATTAATATTTGGGAATTGGTGTAAAAATTTTTTATTAATATCCCACGCATGTTTTCTGTTTTTATTTCGAACAACAATCTTGTGACTTAAATCTAAATCTAATAATTTTTTATAAAACTTTTTTAAATCATCATAATAAAATAGAAATTGGCTGGAAATAGGTACAGAAGATATCGCAAAACTATATTTAGGTAGATCAACAGTAAGTAATAAGATTCTATCAATTCTTACTTTTTTTTTAAAAAGTTTTTGAGATGATGTTTTAAAATTTCCTACTGGTATAATTTTTGCTCTAAATAGTTCGTCGTCTTGATCATCTTTTCCCCAAGTTAAATAATAATCTGGAATATTTTTTTGAATGTATTCAGAATAATTCATTTTAGCTGATCTGTATGTTCCTCCATGTTGACCAATAATATATTTACTTCCAGAATATACTTTATTAGAGGTATAAAGATTAAAATAATCAAAACTGTTATATAAATTTGATGTAAAAATAACCTTTGGTTGCTTTGGAAACGGAAGTGCCTTCATATCAATCAAAAATTGATTAAAATTAAAAGAATAATTATATGGAATAAAATTTGGCAGCACATCTTTAAACCAAATAAGAAAATCTTTATTTTGATTTTCCCATGATGACATTTTATCAAATTTCAAATTAATTGGTTTTAATGGGCAGTATTTATTATTTTTATTTATTGAACTTTTATAGTCAATTTTAGGATGAAAAATAAAAGTATTATAAATTAATGGGATCTGCTTCAATAGCAACTTAAGCTTTATTTCATCTAAATGACTCAAATATGAACCAACAATAAAATATTTTGGTTGTTGTAATTGATGTGAAAATTTAGTTAAATATTTTATTAATTTAAGTCTTAAAAAACTATATGAATTTTTTAAACCTAAACTACTT
>CERI01004191.1_pt1 | contig 17336 bp, 17 predicted proteins | sample 350261 | NCBI WGS metagenome assembly CERI01 (sample SAMEA2620979, study PRJEB7988) | marine metagenome | isolation source: saline water (ENVO:00002010), including
AAACTGATTGATTATCTAGACCTTCAACAACAGCCATATTTTCAGGGTCAAATGCGTTGGCTGTTAGGTAATTATACAAGCTTGCATCCTCTTTAATGATATTTTTTATAAACCAGGCTCTTTCTAGATTATTTTTTAAACGATAAATATTCAAATCTATTGTACCAAATGCGGAACTATATGGGGTCTGCAATGCCAATTCGAAAGCTTTATGGTCTACTTCAACTGGACTTAATAGATACTTCACATTAAGAAATCTTAATACTGGAATTGATAATAAATTATTTGTTTCACTTAATAGATTGTTATAATGACGGAACTTTGCAGGATGGTAACCTCCAACCGATTCAATACCGTAAAACTTTAATTTAGGATCTTGAAATAAATCTCCAGCAGGATAAACTCTATATAAATCTGAATCATTTTTAAGAAATATGATTGCTTCGTCTTCCATAAAAAATGAATCAAACTTTTGTGATGATATAATTTGTGACTTTTGACCGCTACCTTCTTTTGGAGATATAATATTTTTGTCTATCCTAAAAATATCAAGTAAGGAAGTAGCTAAAAACAATAAAAGAAGTGATCTTGGTTGAATCTTTTTAAATCTATCTTTTTTTAATATACTTTTAAGCATATCGCTTAAACCGAAAGCAGCAAGAATATATAAAATAAAATTAGATACAATTAGAATCATGCTTGGAACTCTAAAATTCTTAAAAAATGGGAAATAGGAATAAAAAAAGTCATAAAGAAAATTAAAATATTTTCCAAAAGATAGAAGAATAGATAAAGCTAAGATTGATGAGAAGAATACTTTTTGAGAATTTAATCTAAATACGGAAAAAAATGCTGCGCAAAGTACAAAAATTCCAACATAGTTCGGGTAATCTGTAAATGGCATATATCCATTATATGATGACCCTCCAAAACCGTAATAGTATGGCATTATATAAGTTAAAAGCTCTTTAGGGTGCATTGACCAATTTGTAGCATACTGATAATGATTCTCTCCGCCAGCTCTGATAGAACTGCTTAAATAGTCTAATGAAGGATAATAGATATGTGACGCTAAAAGAAATCCAGCTCCACAAGCAATTATAAAATACATTAAAAATATATTTCTGTTATCCTTTTTAACAAAATAATTATAAACAAAGTATACTCCGCAAAGCATGAAAGAATAATATGCTATTTGTACGTGTCCTCTTTGAAGTTGGAATCCTAGCAACATAGCAAGCAAAGCTATAGATTCGACTGATAAAGAATCTTTTAATCTATTTAAAGCATATAATATCCATGGGAAGTAAGCTGCGGTCATCATCTGACTTCCATGTCCATATACAATCATAGTAATCAGATAAGGATTTAACATCCAAAGCAATCCTATAGCAAATGATATACTCCTCGATAAGTTTAATTGAATTAAAAACAAATACATACCAAATCCAGAAAAAATTAAATGGAGTAGCTGTATATTAAGATCAGAGATCCCCAAGCTAATCATCATTTTTGTGGGGAAATATAACTCATTTACATATGTGAATGCTTCAAGTGTAGGCATTCCAGAAAATATCCATGGCTGCCATAGTGGCCATTCACCAATAATAGATTTAAAGCTATCTAAAATATGATTTATAGAATATGGATTTAAAGTATCTCCTGAGCCAAATATGTTAGAATAAAATATAACAGGATAAAAAAGTAACATAACCCATAAAGAATAAACAAAAATTAAATATAAATTTTTCATGCTTATCTAGATATTCTTGTCTTTAAACTTTCAATCATATCTCTATCTTCGCGATCAATACCTAAAAAGAAATAAAAGGAAAAATAACCAACAAACACCATCAAAATTGAAATAAATAAATAAAAAATCAAAACATAGAACGAAGAAGAATAATCTATAAATCTAAAAATATAGTTTTCGCTTAATTTGGCTAATATAAATGTTAAAATTCCAGCTATAAGCGGTTTAAACAATTTGAAAGAAAATATATTTAATTTTAAGATGAAATAATTTTCTAAAAATCTCAAAACACTTATTACAAATAAGGCTGTTGTTGTGGCTGTAGCAGCACCGATTATACCATATTCAGGAATTAAAAAAATATTTAATAAAATATTTACCGCTAAAGCTACTAAAACATTAAAAAGATTTAAATTTGAAAAACCGCTCATTGTTAAAGAAGATGATCCTAGTCCAAAAAAGGCTTGCATCATAATCCCTAATGTAAGAATCTGCAAAGCTAATCCATTATTAAATTCACTTCCAAATAACATTAACATTGGACTTGAAAAGAGTATTAAAAATAGAAATAAAGGTGTTGTAGCGACAAATATCCATTTTGTAGATAGCTGATAAATTTGTTTCATTTTTACAAAGTTTTCTTCATAAAAATATTGTGAAAAAAGAGGTGCAAAAATTCCTGCAAATGCAAATAAAATCATTCTAATCAAACCTGCAGTTCTTTCAATAGGATGATACATACCTACTGCATTAGCATCAGAATAAATACCTAACATTAATATGTCTATCCAATGCATAATAATACCAATTGCTGACACAAACATTAAGGGCAGAGAAAATCTAAGAATCTCTGAATTAGCTGGTGTTGATATAATTTTTTGAAAGTCTAATTTGATAAATCTTTTTAAAAACATTAAAATAAAAACCATACCAATTAATGATGTCAAAATTGTTGGGATTAGGACAGCTATTTTAATTCCAAAAACTAAGTAAGAAGTAACCATGGAAATTAATAATACAGCAGGATTTATAATTTGATTTACAAAAATTTTATATTTCATCACCTTAAATCCCTGTGTTGCAAATGATGCAATAAGTCCAATAACTGTAAATGGTAATGTAAGTGAGAATACTTTAATAATAGTTATTAAGAAAATATCTTCATTCAGCACATTAAGTACAATCCATTCCGCAGACAGAAAAAGTATTATCCCAATAAAAATACTTGATATGAATCCCATTTTAATAGATGAATAGATACTCTTTTCGGCATTTATACTATTTCTATCTTCTCTACTCACAAACCTTAATACTCCATTATCTAAACCCATCATAGCAAATATTTCTCCTATTCGGGTAACGGCGTTAGCTAGAGAATATAAGCCCAACATTTGAGGCCCTAACCATCTTGCCATGAAAATAGAAAAAAGATAGCGAAAAACAGACCCCAGACTCATTCCCCCAAAAGAGGTAATAGCCTCACTTGCTACTTTCTTTCCTAAATTTTGATTATTCATTTTTTTTGCAACCTAAAATAAATCCACTTTAAAAATCCAGATGGTAAATAAAAAAATATCCAATTAAAAGTTAATGTTATTATCTGTAAACCAGATGCATGTTTCCAAAATAATTTCATTTGCCCAGTGAGCTTATTTTTAATTTTTATAAAAGAATTTTCTCCAAGCGATTGCGATACACTATGCAAAATAATAGATTTAGGACTATAAACAATTTTTCTGTTCATTTTTTTTGCCCTTATACTTAAATCTACGTCCTCACAATACATATTAAAATTTGTGTCAAAATAATTTAGTTTTTTAAAATCACTAGTATTAATACATAAACAACATCCTGTGGCGTAATCAGTTTCCATCAAAAATGAATATCTGGGAGCGTCATAATTTCTAATTCCTATATGATCAATTGTTCCTGTCCACATATTTATTAAACCACCCGCATACCATATTTTATTAATATCCATTGCGTAGAGAATTTTTGGAACGGTAATAATACAATTTGGGTCACTAAGAAAAGGGTTAATTAAATGATTAAGAAAATCTGAGCTAACAATCGTATCATTATTAATAAATACTAAGAAATCTTCTTGTTTAGGGTCTAAATACTCTACCCCTGCATTATTTCCGCCTGCATACTTTAAATTCTTTTTTAGAGATAGGATGTTGTATTGTGGAAAATGTTCTTTGAAGTAATCAACTGATCCATCTTTTGAATTATTATCAATAATCAATACTTCAAAGTTGGGATATGTAACATTCTGAATTGATGATAAACATTTTCCGCTTAATTCTTTATCATTCCAATTAAGAACAATAAGATAAACTTTTGGATAGATTATATTTAAATCATTCATATATATTTAATTTTTTTTCAAATGATTCCCACGAAAATATTTCTTTATTTTCATTTATATAACTGCTCATATCACTAAAAAGGCTCTGTTCAAAAAACTCGATTATTTTTTTACTTATTTTTCCTGAATGTGGGTCAACTATAAATCCTGACTTTCCCTTTGATACGTAGTCAGATAATCCACCTACATTTGTAACAAGTACAGGGCGATTAAAATTATATGCTAAAGATAGAACACCGCTTTGCGATGCTGACTTGTAGGGAAGTACAACTAGATCAGATGCTAAAAAATATTTTTCAATATCAGACCTATCAACAAATTTATTATAAAAGGTAAAATTATCTTCCATTTCATGACTACTAATCATTTTACGATAAGGCTCCAATGATTCATAATTTTCTCCTACGATTAGCACGTTTAAATCGCTCATTCTATTTTTTATAATTCCAACAGCATTTATAAGAAGATCTAAGCCTTTATAATCTCTTATTAAACCAAAAAATAATATGGTCTTTTTATTATCTACTTTTAAAGCTTTTTTATGCCTTAGTGTGGAGTCAGCTGAAAATGGTAGTTTATAGATAGGGTGAAAATTTTTAATGATTTTAACATTAGGGTTTATTTCTTTAATTAACTTCTCATTAAAGCTATTCATCACAATGCAGTAATCAATTCTATTAATTAAAAATGTTAATAAAAATCTTTCAAATGTTTTTTTTTCATGCGAAATAACATTGTGAAATAAAATATACCTTTTACCCCTACTGACCGACCCTAAAAGAAAACTATATATAGGAATGAAAAAGAAACTCCAATATGAAATAATTAATCTATCGGTATGACTTTTTCTAATTAAAAATCTTCCCTTAATCCAAGTAATAATGTTGATAGGATTTAAGATAGTATGCACATTTTTAAATGTGCTTTTATTCTTACTATATTGAGTCTTACCAGGAAAAAATATTTTAGGATATAAAGATTTAAAGTTTAGTACTGTTACGTTATTCTTTTTGGAGAGTTGATCAACTAAAGACTCGTGAAAATCAGAAATTCCACCTCTTAAAGGTGGAAAAGGTCCAACAGTAATTATATTTAATTTACTACTCAATTATTTCTTTTATATAATTTCTATCTTTATACTTTTTATTTACGATAAGTTCACCCATTAATCCAAACGTAAATAACTGCAAACCTATAATGATAAGAATTGCACCTAAAATAATTAATGCTATATGTTGCTGAAATGAATCAAGTAATACATATTTTAAATATAAGATATAAATTTCAGTGATGACGCCGAAGAGTATTGAAATAAATCCTAATGATCCAAAGAAATGTAGTGGACGATCCATATATTTACCTAAAAAAAGTATTGTCAAGAAATCAAAAAAACCATCTGAATAGCGCTTTACACCATATTTAGTAACACCAAATTCTCTTTCTCTGTGATCAACTACTATCTCTGATATTAAAAAATTTTTTTGATGAGCTAGCAACGGTATATATCTATGTCTTCCGCCATAAAGTGATAACATTTCAACTACCTCCCTTTTAAGAACTTTAATTCCACAATTAGAATCATGTATCTTTAATCCACTAAAAATTCTAACAAAAAAATTAAAGATTTTTGATGCTATTTTTTTCTCAAGCGGATCTTTTCTATTTTTTTTCCATCCAGATACAACATCATACCCTTTGTTAAGCTCACGAATTAAATTTTTAATTTCACTAGGATTATCTTGAAGGTCGGCATCCATCATTGCGATAATTTCACCTTTTGAACTATCAAATCCTGATTGCAATGCAACAGACTTTCCGTAATTACGATATAAATTTATAATCTTCCATTGTGAAAAATTTTTAATTTTATTTTCAAGAATAGATAATGTTTTATCACTAGATCCATCATTTACAAATATAATCTCAGTAGATGATTCATCTCTAAAATATTTAGATAGCTCTTTAAAAAGACTATCTAGAGATTCTTCTTCATTAAAGATTGGAATTATGATTGATAATTTCATTTAAATTTCAAAATTTCTTTTGTTAAATAGTATTGTATATTTTTGTTTTTCATTATTTAAAGAGAAAGTTAACTCATTTAAGAAATTACTACCGTCATTATTAATTAGCTTTGTTGATATTAAAAATATGTTTTTTGTTCTTACTTCAATATCTTCAAATACATTAGGTACTCCCCATAATAATTTTTTATAAATATTATTATCAAATTTGCTTGCTAAAGGAAAAAATCTATCAAATTCTTCTATATCTATTTCTTTATTCTTTCTCATATCAATATATCTGATATTTGTTCCGTCAATTTCTACAAGAAATAATTTTCTACCAAGAATATCTTTGAATACAATATATGAGAAGCTCTCAGTTGAATCGAAAAGAAAACTTGAAGAAAAATTTGATTGGCCTTTACCTGTCAGCTTTCCAGAACCAAAAGATCTTGAGAAGCTATTTTGCAATTCAAGAATTTCAGCATGATCAGAACTTTGAATAGAAACATAATTTTTATTGGGGGCGCAGCTTATTAAAAAAAATAATAAAAATATTACTCGATTATTCACTTAGCGTTTTTAATGTTTGATTAGAAATCTTTTCTTTTAATAGCTCGTTCTCTAAATCTAATTCAAGTGCTTTTTTATAAAAAATTAAAGCTTCATCTAACTCATTTAATTTTATCAATACATCTCCATAATGCTCAAGAACTACTGAACTACCTTCATCATAAACGATAGCTTCACCAATATATTCTTTTGCTTTTTCAAACTCATTCATCTTAAAATATATCCAACCAATTGTATCTAAGTAAGATGAAGTCTTAGGGCTTAGTTCAATTGCTTTTTGCGCTAATGTTAATGCATATTCAATATCTTCATTTCTTTCAATTAAACTATACGCATAATTATTATATGCCTGAGCATCATTTATATTTATTGCAATCAAATCCGTATAAAGCTTATCAGATTTATCCCATTTCTTGTTTTGATCGTAAACCATTGCTAGTCCGTGCATTGCAGTAATAGATTTTTCATCCAAAAGTAGAGCTTTTATATAATATTTTTCTGAACTATTAAATTCATTTAATGAGTAATAAGATAGACCTAAGAAGTAATTAATTTCAAAATCATCTGGGAATATTTTTAACGCTTCTAACAATTGCTTAATTGCTAAATCAAATCTTTGCAAACTTAATAGCGATATACTCTTACTTATATATCCTTCTTTATCTTTCGGGTATGAGTTAATATGTATTTCAGATAATTTAATTGACTTATCAAATTTTCCAGATTCTCTATAAAGTGTAGATAAGTAATATAAAGCAAATCGGTCAGTACTGTTTATCTCTAATGATTTTTCAAAAAAATATTCTGATTTATCGTAATAACCATTTCTTAAATATTGGTAGGCCAATTGATTATAAAGATTATTTATAAATGGATTTGATAAAAGCAGTTCATTTTCTAATAAAGATTCTATTTCATCTAAACTGCTTGATTGACTTATTGATTCTATATATAATTTTAAATATTCTGGATTACTTGGCTCTGAGAGTAATAATTTTTTAATAATTAAAGATATATCTCTGTGTTTTGATTCTACGGCTAATTGAGCTGCAACTTCTAAGGCTATTTTAAGACTATTGTCCTTAGCATAGGCTTCTTGATAGTAAACTAAAGCTCCATCTATATCTTTTAACTCTGCTTTCAAATCGGCAATTATAAACAATATCTCGGCATTATCAGTTTCAGATGCTGCTAATTTTTCAAAAATATTTAAAGATAATTCCAGTTGATTTAAGGCTATATATTTTTTTCCTAAAGAAATTTTATAATCAGAGCTAATCGGATCTCTGTCAATAGCTTTTAAAGCATAATAAATGCTTTTATCATATTTTTGAATCATCCAATATCCTTCAGATATTGAATGGTATAATTCAGCAGAGTTAGATCCGCTCTCAATTGCTTCCTGAAACTCAATAATTGCTCGAGAATACTCTCCTTGTTCCATAAACATCATTCCGTCCATAAAAAGTTGGATACCTGATGAGTCATCAACTGGTTGGGTATAGTTTACCATCTCTTCATTTTTAGAAGAAGTTTCAAGGGGGTCTATATTTGAACCCGTGCTACTGCAGCTCCAAATAAATAGAAAAATTATTACAATGATATTATATTTTTTTAACATGCGAATGCAAATTACGTAGGAGAAGCGATATATTCAATTTCGTTAATCTTAACTATACAAATAATAAAGATCTAATTATTATCTATATTATTGCTGATCATTGACAAAAGATCCATCAATATTATTCAATACATCAATATCTTTCATATCCTCAAGCTCTTCCTTTGATTCTAAAGAATCTGAAGGACTAATCATTTTACTATCTTCAATGTCTTGATCAGCAAATATATATGATGAGTTGGTTTGCAATAAAAATGAAGTGAGAATAAAGATTGCACCTAACGCAAGCGTTAGATATGCAAAGTTTTGACTAGAGAACCCAAAAAAACTTTTTCTACTTTTCTTATCGATGCTGAGCGATGATATTCTTTGATTTAGCTTTTGATCAAATGTTGAAGAAACTTTAATAGAAGGAGCTTTATTCATCATAGAAATTGTATTACGCACCTCGTTAACTTTAGTTTGATATTGAGGATTGGTAGATAAGAATTTTTCAAACTCCCTTCTTTCTCTAACATCCATATCATTCTCTATCCAACGAGAAATTCTATCTTCGAATTTATTATAATCCATTTACTGCTCCTTAAAATGTTTCATTTTTTCACTTAATTGAATTCTACCTCGATTGATCCTCGATTTGATAGTTCCAATTGGTATTTCAAGTATCTTACTTATTTCTTCATAGGAAAGTTCCTGAAAATCTCTAAGTACAACTGCAATTCTAAAATTTTCTGGAATCTCGTCTAAATATTTATTCAATTCTTCAACTGCAATTTTATTATAAACAGTCTGCTCCAATGATTCGTCTTTTAATTCAATATCTATTGGTTTACCATCATTAGTCCACATTGAGTCCGTTTGCTTTCTTTTATTTTTTCTCAATTCGGTCAATGCATTATTTTTTGCAATAGTAAATATCCATGTAGAAAATTTAGCAATATTCTTATAGTAACTTGCATGGGTGTACAGCTTGATCATAGTATCTTGTACAACGTCTTCTGCCTGCTCTCTATTGTTAAAATATCTAAAAACAAAGTTTAATAACCTATCTTTGTACCTATCAACAAGTTCATTGTAAGCATTAATATCTCCATCCTGAAATCTGGCTATTAATTTTTCATCAGTTAACTTAAAAGGATTATCCATTTTTGAAGATTCCGCTGATAAGGTTTGTAAATTCTGATTCATCTATAATATTTCTCGTTTTAATTTTTTTATCTACTATGCCTAATAATTCTATACTGTTTTCAATTTCTTCTAAAGTATACTTCTTGGAGGATGAAGAAATTTTATTAACAATTTTACCTCTTAAATTCTTACGACTATTATCAGTAATAGTTCCATTATTTAATTTTGCATAAAAAAGAGCTTCAAAAATAGTAAACAATGAATTTGTAATATATAATAAGCCAAACTGATTCATGATAGACGAACCGGATTGCAATACTTTATTTACATCTCTATCACATACCGCATAATTAAACTCCCAAATTTGTTTATTTTTTTTCCAATCATAAAAACTATTTTGCCAATCTTTTTTTGAGCTATCTAAGTCCTCAGCTATAATACTTAGCTTTGAAATTTCGTTGTATATTGCAGAAAAATTATTGCCAAAAATATCAAGAAGATTATTTGCTATTTCTCTTGTCATTTTAAAACCTAAGTCATCTGAAAATATTTTGATCCATTTTATCATTTCGCTTTCAAAGGGTGTTGTGATATCAATAATCGAAAAAAAATCACTTATTTCTTTTGTTGTGCTATTCTTAATAAAATTTTTCTTAGACCCATAATCAAACCCTAAAAAACTATAATCAACACATATAATTTTGTTTGGATTATCTGGATTAGACATTGCATTTTTAAAGGCTTCTTTATTCTTAGCTGAAATTTTATTGACGTTTTTAATAATAATTAGATTTTTATCTGCAAAAAGATCTATTGAATTTAGCGTACTTAATATTTCTTCTTGATTGACTGATTTATCAGAACAGTCAAATAATTTAGTTTCGACAACATCGGGACTTGCATCTCTTATTATTTTTTTAAGATATAAATATAAAAAATCATTATCTCCAACTAGCAAGTAATTACTTTCTGGATTACTTTTTATTGCTTGAATTGCGGTAAGTGCTTTGATCATTTTATTTGTTAGATTCATCAACTACAACGCCATAACTACCTGATTGGATAATTGATTTTCTTTCACTCGATTTAGAATGATTCTTTTTTTCTGTATAAATACTTACCACTATTATTGCAAAAAAAGCAAAAACAAAACTACTTAATCGTTCAGTAACAATTGATTTTAAGTATGGACTACTTCCCCATATTAATGTCGTAATTGCTCCTGAAAATAATCCTGAAATAATACCTTCTCGAGTTGTTTTATTCCACCATAAGGTCAACAGTATTGCTGGACCGAATGAAGACCCTAGACCGCTCCATGCAAAGCTTACAATGCTAAATATTGTATTACCTGTGTACTCTGAATACATTGCTACCACATATGCAAAAATTCCTAATAAAATTGTAATAACACGTGTATTTAGTAGAGCATCAGACTCTTTTCTCTTTTTAATTGCATTAATTCCTAAGTCTTCACTAATTGCTGATGTTGATACTAATAATTGCGAATCTGCAGTTGACATCATAGCAGCGACAGCTCCAGATATCAATAAACCAGCAAGCCATCCCGGTAATAATGTTTGAGCTAATAATGGCATTATAATTTCTGGATCTTTTCCAATAAAATAATCTTCTCCAAAGTAAGCCATACCTACTATTCCAATTAAAAAGGCTCCAGATATACCTGGGACTGCCCAAAATGAAGCAATCCATCTTGCCTTTTTAACTTCAGACACTGAACTAATTGCCATATATCTAATTAGCAGATGAGGTTGTCCAAAATATCCTAGCCCCCAACTTAATCCTCCGGCTACCAAAGACAGAGCTGCAAAACCAGACAAACCGCCAAATAAAGAACTTTTTGCTGGGTCTTGGCTCATTAATAACTCTGATAAAGGTTTTTCTAGCGAGGATAGCTCTATTAAACCAGTTATCGGTAAAACTACCAAAGTTCCGATCATTAGAATGCCTTGAAGCAGATCGGTCCATGCTACAGCTAGCAACCCACCCATAATAGTGTATAAAATGATAACAAATGCTCCAAGAGTAATGCCATACAGTGGCTCAATCCCAAAAATAGTATTTAATATTTTACCCGAACCATGGAATTGTGCTGATACATAAAAAGTAAAGAAAATTCCAATAATAATAGCCGAAGTAAGCTTGATAATGCCAGATGAATCATTGAATTTTTTATGTAAATAATCAGGAACTGTTAATGCTTCATATTTTTCTGTTTCATATCTTAGCTTTTCTGCAATTAAAAACCATGAAGAAATAATTCCTAAGGTTATCCCAATTACGGCCCAGATTTCACCGTAGCCTATTGCTATAGCGGCGCCAGGTAAGCCCAATATAAGCCAAGCTGATTCTCCTGAAGCGCGCTCAGAAAAAGCCGTAACCCATGGCCCTAAACTTCTTCCAGCTAATAAAAAATCTAATTGCGATGAAACAAAACGGTTAGAAAGTAATCCTATGAAAACAATTAGTAATAAGTATAGAGTAAAAATAATTTCAATCATAATATCAAACTAATAATTATACAGTATAGTCCAAACCACCAAAAATTAAACCTTTCAAGAAATTTGATTAAAAATACTAAGCTCAGATATCCAAAAATGAAAGAGGAAGAAAATAAAGCTAACCCAGCATAAATTGATATAGCATCAAATCCACTTGAAAATAATATTTCATAAAAAATAGATAAAATAATTACTGGTACTACCATAAAAAATCCATACTGAATAGATTGTTTTTTATCGAGACCAAGAAAAAGAGCTGAGCTTATAACCATTCCGGATCGAGATATACCAGGCAACATAGCTATTGACTGAAAAATACCAAGCAGTAAAGCAGTTTTATAATTCCATTGGAAATTAAAAGAATTTTTTAATGCACTCATTAAAATCAGAAATATTCCATTTGAGAGGAGTGCAATTTTTACAAACTCGTAATTAAAAAATATTTCAAAATCAAATAATAGTCCGCAAAGAACCGCTGGAATTGTAGATAGGAAAAGCATTTTTAAATTATCAAAATGAAAAAAGTCACTTGACTTTTGATTTGCAAAAAAAGACGATTTATAAAAGAGTAGGATACTGAATAGTGTTCCAAAGTGTGCAATAATTTCCGCTGATGCTCCTGCATTATTAATTTCTAAAAAATCTTGAAATAAAACTAGATGACCTGAACTACTTATAGGAAAAAATTCTGTTATACCTTGAACAAAGCCTAGAATTATAAAATCAATTAAATCATTCATTATAAAAAATCCTTCCCTTCATCCTTTTATTCGTTTTATTTCTTCTAAACGAATGATAATCATTATTATCATAAGTGCATTCATCAATATTAATAATATTTTTAACTCCATTAGCAGAAAATTTATCTATTGCTATGCCCTGTAAACTTAAAAAAATCTTTTTATTTTTTACTATGGAAAATTTCTCATTAAAAAAGGCCATAACATCATTTTTAACCTCAAAATTTTTTTGACTTATTGAAGGGCCTATAAATACATTTACTTCTTTTAATGAAAATTTATTATTTCTTAATTGTGCAATACTATTTTCAATAATTCCACTTGCCAACCCCTTCCAACCAACATGAATAACTCCAAAATAATTTATTTTCTTATCAAATATAAAGATTGGCATACAATCTGCAACCGAAACTTCTAATATATATTTTTTATTTGATGTGATTAAACCATCAAGTGACTGATTATTTTTAATCTCGCCTCGAAAATAATCGATCTTGTTTGAATGAATTTGATTCATACTTATAGTTCTTTTATTTTCGATTTTGGGAAAATTATTGTCGGTAGTAAAAACTATATTCAGATTTTCTATGTTTAGCTTATTTGAATAATCAATATGCATAAAAGTTTATTCTTCTACTACATCCGCTTTAACTATACGCTTATTAGTATATTGGAGAATATTTACTCCCTGGTTTACCATGCTTGTGCTAAAGTCAAATGATCTGGAATTTGATTTTGTATTATTTTTATCATCATTAAAAAAGAAAAAATTATTATTATCATTTTCGATTTCAATAATATATTGAGCAAAGTCAAGTCCGTAATGGAATAGATTATTTAGCTTAGGATCATAGTCATACTCATTTCCAATTCTATATTTTGGATTATAACTACTAACAAAATACATTCCTGAAATATGAGGAGAAATAGTTTCTTGATTAATAAAATCTAAGTCCAACCATTTTTCATTTCCAAGTAACTGAGTCTGGAGATTAGATAAAGATATTTGTGCGCCTACATACTTTAAACCTTCGTCAGCTAATGGGAAGAAAATACCGTCAATTGAATCTAAAATAACTTTTGTTGAATCGATACTTTCATCTTCTTGAATATTAAATATATCATAAACTTCATCCGCATCTACATCAAACATAGAATCTAAAATGTCTATATCTACTCCTAAAAACTCTTGGTATTCGTCTTGTGAATTAATTTCCCATGCAACCTCTCTGAGATTTTTAAATAATTCTCTCAAGTCTATTGGATCGGTATTTTCATACCATTGTATTGATACAGGCTCTTTATTCAGCTTATCCATTTCTTTTAAAAAAGAATCAACCTCTTCAATACCTCTTGGAGTACGAGGAGCTATAACTGCTACTTTTTCTAACTTAAGATTGCTTACAACATGATTTGCTAATATTTGATTTTTATTATCGAGAGATGAGTCTAATAAGTAAACATTTTTATTGATAGAATGTATGCTATCATTATTTGTCATTGGAGCAAAAATTGGTACATCAGAATTAGATAAAGCTGTTGCGGCTGAAATTAAATTTTCATCTGACAGTGGACCAATAATCCCATCTACTTTATGAAAATTTATTAAGTCATTGCATGCGCGAACTGTACTTAATTGATTGCCATAATTATCTACTACAATAAACTGGATTTTATTCTTATTACTAGCTAATTCATTTCCTTCTTTAAGCCCAGCAAGAAACGACTTAGCTTCATCTGAATTTTCACCAGACAACGGTAACACCACTCCCATTTTTTTACCAAAGGAATTATTTGACGAAATATTTTTATCAAGGTATCGGTACGAAGACCTCAACTCTCTTGGAAGTAACGAGTAGTCAATCGATTTAAAAACATCATTTAAGTTATTTGAATTATTTCTAGCCATTGAAAAAGACTGAGCCAGCTTTAAAATATTGATATTCTTTTTATCATTCTCTGTCAAAAGTAAAGAACCTATCTGCTGTTCATTGAGTTCCATTCGAACCATCTTTTTTATACGTTGATTAATACGTCTTTCAGATTTTTTATCAATATTTGCATTATTTGCTATTAGATAGTATTCGAAAGACTTATCAAAAAATCCCATTTCGGAGAATATGTCACCCATTTCAATGCTATATATTGTCTTTAAATTCGGCGTCAATATACCAATATTTATATCTTTTCTTATATTTAGAGCCCCTTTTAAGTCTCCATTACCATGAAATGCTTTCATTTTAATAATCAGCGCATGATTAAAAAATTCAGAATTAGAAAAGTCATTTTTATCGATTCTACTAATAGCTGTGCTGAATTTTTTACTATTAATATTTTCAATAGCATTGTTTAATTCTAGCTTTAATTTTTCATTGCTGGGATTTTGTGCCATTGTGAGTGAAATAACAGTGATAAGCAGTATTTTTTTCATAGGATTTATTATAAAACTATTAAATCATACAATCAATTAAATCTGTACATAGATGCCACAAACATCCAATACTTATTGCACGCCATTTCCAAGAAGGAATTATTAATATGCATAAATATATGATTGCAGCATAAATTGAATGCAGAGGATGGAACCCAATGCTACATCTTGCTGAATCAAAGATGGGATTTGCTAAAAGATGATCAAGGTCAATTATCATCGTAAAAAACATAATTAAACTGGCATTCCACCAGTTTTTTTTAAAAAGTATTTTTCCAAAGATAAATGGGGTACAGAAATGAAGTGAATAGTGAATAATATGTGATAACATATGAGCTAAAAAATTATCTTATTTGTTTTTTTATAGGGTCCCCATTTTTATACATAACCTTTTCTAATACTTTGCCGCTAGGTTTATAGAACGTGATTAATCCGTCTAAGTCTCCTTTATTGTAAACAACCTCCACATAGACTTTCCCATTATCATGGTAAAAGGTATATGGACCATCTAGTGCCCCATTATGGTAATTTGCATCTGTTCGAAGAACTCCGCTTTCATAATAATCTCGATAAATACCATGATTCATATTACCCTTTACTGTTCGTTCAATTTTTATATGAATATTAAGCTTATCATAGTATTCCTTAATAATTCTTGTTTCTGTATTATTATTTAGTGTACCAAAAACAGCCCCTTCAGAACTAATTTGCTGAGAAAAAAGAAAAGAAAAGGAGAATAAAGACATTAGTAATATTTTGTTCATTATTTAATCTACTTTTAATTTTTCATATAAAGTAATTATTCCATAAAAAAACCAAACTACGATACCGCCCCACCACAACGCAAAGAACCAATCATTCTTGGAAGTACCATTCCACTCTAACCATTCAAAGATAAATCCTTCAATAAATAAATCAAAAGCTAATAAAACAAAAAAGCCAAAAATCCACATTAAAAAAAAATTAACTATTTTCATGGTTTAGCTCCATTTAGATTGAGACTACAATTCCTTCATTTGGGTTAATATTTCCACTGACTATTTCTTTGTAAGTTTTTATAAAATTATCTAATCCGGAAATTTCTTTTATGGTCATCCATTTAAGACTTTGCTTAGCTCTCGCATTCATGAAAATAGTAGTTCTTTCATTGTAGCCTTCTTTCCCCCAATCGTTATACCTTCTTTGAATGTGCGTAGGAGCAAAAAAGAATTCCATTCTTTCTTTTAATTTAGCCTGCGCAATCGCTTCTTCAATAGTATTACTTTTGTCCCAGTGTGTCATTCCAACAGTAAGGCATTTAAGCATGTTATCTCCTAAAGATTCTTGCAATGAAGACAAAACAAGTTTATTGCCTGACATATCAACCATAACTGACATTTCTTTATTTATATTTTTTAGATTATCATAAGCAATTACTTCATCATAACATTTTAAGCTTTTAACAAAATTGACATTATGTTTTGATGTTAAGCCAACTATCTTTGGTCTATTATTTTTATCAGTTAACCCTTGAGCTAAACCAATTGCAGTTTTACTTGATGCGCTAATAATAATGACTTGAGATGCACCGTCATAATTACGTTCTTCCAATGCATCACATACACAAAATGCAGTAATATGTAGTGGAAAAAGTAACGCTCTAATATCGTCCATTGATATATCGTAATTCTTTTCTGAATTAATTCTCACATAGTTATTATAAACACGAGGTAGGTCCTTACGATGATCGCTACCATCGATAAACGTCTCAGGTGAAACATATTCTGGCTTTACAATTAAGGTAGTTGCTGGTGGGAAATAGCCAAAAATTCTTTCATTCTGTTTAATACTTTTATGGTTTGACATTACCACCTTGGCAAAACCCCATACTGGAATGCAACCCCACGAACTATCTGAATTTTCTAATGCAGGAAAAAATTTCCAATATCCAATCGAATCTCCTGCAACTCCATATGTCACATTGTTAGAAGTAAATGAAAATTTTTCTATTTTTAGAAGAACTTCACCTTGTTCGATAACATCGCCCCCTTGAACTGTAATAATTCTTGCGTGATTAAGGTCTTTTTTGTGAGTTTGTAGCTGCTTCATTTAGTAATTCCTTATCTATGGATTTTTTTGGATTTGTTTACCAGAAAAGTGTTATTCGACTGTTACAGATTTAGCAAGATTTCTTGGTTGATCAACATTACAT
>CERI01038435.1_pt1 | contig 17317 bp, 17 predicted proteins | sample 350261 | NCBI WGS metagenome assembly CERI01 (sample SAMEA2620979, study PRJEB7988) | marine metagenome | isolation source: saline water (ENVO:00002010), including
GTAATACTTGATAATTTCCATTGTTTTATTCAATAGTTTGTCGCCTAATCGTCCGGTTTCTGTCAATGGTTTCAGCGTACCGTTTTTGACATCACGGTGTGGTTGTTTGAACATTGCGTTTAATAACGTGAAACTGATGCATGGGGGCGAAGCATGAATGTAATCGAATGACTTCGGTAGTCTTTTGTCGTTTTTGAAATCCCATTTGCTTACATCGACCAATATGTCATGATTTGCGTTCGGGTCGACATCCACACCAATTACTTTGTAATTAAATGGGTTCTTTTCTGATGCTTTCTTAAAGGAGCCTGTACCAGAAAATAATTCTAACGCATACGGCATATATGGAATGTATATACTATGTAGTGATAATAAAATCTAAACATTATTCATAGCAATGAATAATGTTTTAAATCTAATAAAGAAAAAAAACAAACTTATCCAATGTGTTTTTGCGACCTTAATCGCGCAATTGATTGTGAGTTTTGTGGTTTTTTATAGGCTACGCGATCGAGAGTCAGAGCTTTTGGACGAACTCAAAGAGAAGTATCCGGTTATTGAGAAACGACCTCTTCTATTTCACTTATTCATCCCAGTTGCGATTCTGTATACTTTATTGTATGTTATTAACAGTGTGGAGAGTTTTTCATTGAAATTTGTATTTTTTACGCTGTTTTCGGGTTTTTTTGGTTTTTTAATGAACATATCTAAATCAACCGTTTCGTCTGAAACCATAATGTTTGCCCTACTTAGCACAATATCAATATTTGTGGCGATGTTGTCATTTGCCGCATTGTTAATACATCGTGGTGTTGACTTTTTGAAATATGGAGGGGTTTTGTTTGGAATATTGTTATTGCTTGTCATTGGACAACTAATGAATCTCTTTCTAATCCAAGACAGTGCGTTACAGAAATTTTTGAAAATAGTGGGCTTGATATTGTTTATTATTTACATAATTTATCATACATACACTATGCTGTTTTTGAAAACAAATTTCAATAATGACTGTATATCGGGGGCGATAAGTTATTATATGGATTTTATAAATATTTTTTCGAGATTATCGTCGGTAGACAAATAGGGGGAACAATGATTTTTCCTTATTTCCTTCTTTTTAGGCGGGGGTTCCAGAGGGGCTGGCGAGTCCATTTATACAAAAGTTTATTTAAAAATAAAATACTAGTTATTTTAATAGAAGAATGAACCCTTGTTCAAAATTTTTAAACGAATATTTGAAGTGTGTAAATAAGTATTCAAATACAAATGTATGTAAATACTTATTGAATGAATACAATAGTTGTGTTTTAAATCCAACCGAATATAGCAATAAGGGTGGGGAAACAGGGACTTCCTAATTTTTGGGGATTTTTTTGATAAATCGTTTGAATGTGATTGTGGGGTCGTTTTCGTGTGTGTGCGCGTATTCTTTGTCTTCTACATACTGTACATTATATGTAAAAGACAAGTCGCTAAGTGATGGAAAAAAGGCATCGCATGTGTAATCTCCAGGGATTTGAGTAATGTAGACATTGTCAGCATCCTTTTCTAAGAACAACTGGTAAATTGATGAGCCGCCTATGATCCATACCTCATCAAAGGTTTGAGACTGAATGTAATGAATGACGTCATCGTAGGACGACAGTAGAATTGCGTCGTCTTCTACACGATAGTTGGGATTGTTGGACAAAACGATGTTTTTTCTTTTAGGTAAGAGTCTGCCGATGCTTTGGTGAGTTTTTCTTCCCATAATAACGGCATTATTTCCGGAACCTTTAGTTAATTTTGCAAAGTATTTTAAATCGGATGGGATATTCCACGGTAGGAGGTTATTTTTACCTATTCCTCGTCGTTCATCCATAGCTACGATGATATTAAACATGATGTTGTCGTAAATAGCACAAGTGTTTTGTTTGTAAGTAGTTTATAATGGAATAAAAAAATCTTTACGGTATCCTCTCTGCGTAAAGCAGTTTGAATTAGAATATAAATCTATAATACTGAATGAAAACGCTAATTTATGAACTGTTTAGTGGCGTTGGGTTTTGTAACCAAGTCTTTTCTTTAGAAACAGCAATATACTTGGCGAATATAACAAATAGAAAATTAATATTATTAATACGATTTCCTTTGTGTCATGTGGGCCAGTCGTCGTGGGATTATGGTAAATTGCTGAATTTTTTCAACGATGATTATTTAGCGTATTTGCCGAATGGAATAGAAACACATTATGGTGTAGTACCAAATCATGTAACGAATACAATAAAAAATGCATCCAAATGTACAACGATAAAATTCACTAATATATTTTCTCAGATAGGAATAATAGATCCTGCATTAGACATACCGGAAAATGATAAGAGAATAAACGAATTTTTGAATCATAGGAAGAAATGTGTGTTAGATTTCAATAGTTTTTCAAGCGAGTACATATACATAGACAAAAGTAATGCGTCGAGATGTTTTTACAATTTTTTCACAACAAATGACAATTATGCTACGATGTCAAGAATATGCGAGTCACTAACACATTTACAGCCAAGTTTTTATGATATAATAAACAGAGTAGAAGAATTACCGAAAAACTATTTGGCGATTCATTTTAGATTTGGAGATCGGAAGTATACGAAGCGTGATGTCGATAGGAATAGTAATAAATTTGCAGAACCATTATTTAAATTGTTAGGGCAATTAAACTCGTGTAACTTACCAATATTAATAATGTGTGATCGAAGAGATGCTGAGCTATTAGTAAGACTTGATGCGAATTTCAAGATTGTATTTACTTCGGAGTTATTGAAAAATGTTGATTTAAATGATAATTTCGAGAACTTTACTAGGACCGAGGTGATTGATTTTTTAATTCAAAAAAACATCTGTGAAAAGGCGGATTATTTTATAGGACATGATGGTAGTACGGTTTCTCATTATATAAATTATATCCAATATTTGAATGACAAACCATATTATTATTACTTGGACAAAGTATTAAAATATAATTATGTAGATTACACATGGAAACTGAATGGGTTTGTAGGTGGAAATATAAGTTTTCGTGTGTTTTTTGCAGATAATGTAATTAAAACGAATGTAAAATTAATAACGTTAACAAATGACGGGTATATGAAATTCACAGAGAATTTGTTGATTTCTATGAAAACGTTGGGAATCGAAACCAAATTGAAGATATACTGTATAGGGGAGAAGTCATATAAATTTTTCAACGAAAATTTCACACAAAATGAGGTTGAGCATATAGATACGAACGAAGATTTTTTGAAAACATGGGTTGAGTATAAAGCGGCTCAGAATCCAGATATTGAAGGGAAGAAAAGGTGGGCATCAATTACATCTTATAAAATGTATGCAATTCATAATGAACTAATGCAAGACAACGATGTAATATTTACAGATGGTGACATAGTTTTTGAAAAAGATCCAATCTCGTATATGGCATCAGAAATAAAAAACAATGATTTACTAATTCAAAACGACAACCAGAATGTTTCATCAAAATGTATGTGTACAGGAATTATGTATATGAAATCAAACGAACTAACGAAGAGTATTACGAACTTTGAAAACATTACTGAAAATATCGATTCTTTTACTAATGATCAACAATACTTGAGAAGATTTGAGAAATCGATGAAAGTGGAATATTTAGATTTGAATTTGTTTCCTAATGGATTATATTATAGACAGAGAAAGCCACCATCACCTTATATGATTCATTTCAATTATGATGTATCTGAACAAAAGATAAAACGCATGAAGACATTCGGTAAATGGTATCTAAATGATACGCCTTTAACACTGACCACGAAGGCAAACAATCTACCACCTCCACCTAAATTGACCTCGTCAGTGAGCGATATCCAGCGTTCTACTAATCGCCAAGCAGTGCGTCAAATGGAAACATATGTAACCGATTTACCACTGACTAAATATGTAGAATCGTTTGGACATAAAATTCGTCAAGGTTATATAACGCAATTACCAACACATAAAACAAATTTATTAAGTGTTCTTGATATGAATGTGAAATATGTACTTGAAGTTGGTTTTTTGGCAGGACATTCGGCAGAAATGTTCTTAAAAATGAATAGAAATGTAAATGTTACTAGTATTGACATAGGAGCATTTCAAAGCGTTGATTGTGGCAAAAAGTATATTGATATTAACTACCCTAATAGACATACATTGATCAAAGGCAATTCTACCCAAATATTACCAAAACTTGTTAATACGAAAAAATATGATATAATTTTTATAGACGGTTCATACGAAGAAGAGGTTGTATTGTCGGACATATGGGCTTGTAAGCAGTTAGCACATCAGAATACAAAGCTGATAATAAATAATGTATTGTCTAATGAGCATTGGATAAAATATTGGAATAAAGGACCAACAAACGCATTTAAAAAACTGCTTGTGAACAAGACGCTAAAAGAACCTAAATTTTTAGATATAGATTTAGGAAAGGGTAGTATTATTTGTAAATACACATGAAGGATGTAATTGGTTTACTTACACATTTTTTCTGAATCGCGACTTTATTTTTTTGTAAAATCTGAAATTTAGAAAGTGTTGGTGACAAAAATGGAAGGACAAATTAACCACCTAACCCTTAAATATCATAAATTCAATAAATTCAACAAAATCCTATTAAATTAATTTTAAAAACTATAAATATACATACTAATTTACAAGAGTAGTATGTATATTATTTGTACTGATCTAATGTCCAACTTTTTATTGACAACGTTACTTTCTTGTCTTGGTCTTATGTTTCTTCTTGAATTTCCTCTTTAATTTCTGGGTCTTGTCAGTATTATTTTTGGATCTACGAGTGAAACCAACCTTTTGTCTGGATTTTCTTTTTGATTTTTTATGAAATCGGGCGGCCGCTGGAGCGCCACGTTCTGCGTGGTCTTGTATTCCTCTTTCAGCTGTAACTCTCCTCTGTTCATTATTCAAAGCTATCGTATTTATAGCATCTTGTTCAATCCCACGTTGTTCTTCAGTTCGTAAATCCGGGTTGTAAAATTGTTCGCGACTCATATTCGGTCTGTCACGGGAAAATAAGGTAGCCCCCGGGGGGAGTGCCATTACTATTTGTATACATTACGTAAATAAAAGAATACGGGCTATTTTTAGGGTTATCTGCAATACTCTTAATTTATCCCCTCTACTTTTTTGTCACCATGTCTTTTAAAATTTCAGATTCAACAAAAAATAAAAAACAAGCCGTATATATTTTTGAAATCACTTTAAAATAGAAAAATACAAAGGCTTGGTGACAAATTTGGGGGTTTATAATCTTTTGTACAGACGCTTAACATCCCCCATATTACGTATGTTCGGCTCGATACGAATCTCTTTTACTTTTCTATTTTGAAAGACATTATACATTATGTGTGGGAAACAACTCATATTTCCTATGTGATAATCGCAGTTTGCCAAGTACTTCAATGTATTGTAATTGGCTTCCTCGCCGTTACCCAACACCTTGTCTCGTATGATAACACTCACATTGTTCTCATAAAGGACCCTGTTACATTCAAACTCGTCATAATCAAATACCACACTCTTGTACTGTTTCATATCTTGGGTGAGTTTGTTCATATTGTAATGATCAGACAATATCACTACATCTACATCGACTATCTTCTGATGACACAATTCATGAGTCAGCCTCGTAAGCAACGAATCAAATGTATTCATGGTTCGCGGATTCGGTCGTCCCGAAAACAATTGATTTACGTAATCGTCTCGTCGAAAGTGCATAACCACCAATTTATTTGCTGAAAATGGAACGTAATCCCAATTTGGTTGTGAAAACGGAACCCGTATCTCTTTTATGATTTTCTGATCATTCGTCCAATTAAATAATTTGCTTACAATCGGTCTCTTTTGGAAATTCAGTATGTACGACCCCGCATTTACATACATTATCTTATCTCTAGGATAATCTTCGAAAAACCATTTGTCATATAATAACAATTCAACAAGCGTCTGAAACTGTATATTTATAAGTTCACCACTCTGTATAACATCCTTTTTCTCTATAAAATCAAAACCCGGAAAATCATACATGGTCAAGTATTTACCCGAGCCATGACTCGTGTTGTTATAGGAATATGTAGCATTGTTTATTGGGTTAAATTCTGTTCCTGCAAAATTCAACAGTTTATACAATCTTTCAAACCGTTGGATGAAATCCCCCAATCCTATCGTCGCCATTGTCAAATAGTTTATCGGGGGTTTTCTAACGGGGACTGGTATATTGCTAATACGTGTCGGAACATTATCTGTATTTGCTTTTGTTGTAAGAACATTATCAACGCCATTGTGAAAATACTTGCTAATCTCCTCTTCATTCAGGATCACATGATCAAAAGGAATACGCGCAGTCAACATGGCATCGTAATTCTCCTTCACTCGCATGATTTTGTCACCATGAAGATTACGATAATCTTCAAACACCTTCTTTAAAATGATATTGTTGTGACCATGCTCTTTGAACATTTGATAGTATAAATCGTTGCCAAAAACCTCCTTCAAATACTTTGGATTATGAAAATTGTAGATGATGAAGTTCTCCATATTAACCTCTATGTTCTCCAACTTTGGCCTCACTATTATTCCTAAAACCTTCTTATCAGTGGGTATTTCTTTAGATATCATATAACATTCTTTATTCATTACACGGAATAAAAGGTTATCGGTCACCAACCCACATATTTCTGGTGCATGGTAACACTGAATATGTGAGGCTTTGGTATTTTTTATTTTTTGGAATTTGTTGAATACATTTTTATCTGGTGTAAAGACATACAAATCCATTAAATATATGCAATAAATATAACTTTACACAACATTTATATTTCCAGTTTTTTCCACGCTTGCAACGGCTTTCTGAACATTCTCTCGTTTCTATATACTATTCCCTCCGACAACATACCAGCGGTCCAAGCAAACTCGCTTATACTGCAGACCATGATATGAGCTTTGACCAAACTAAAATGCGCGATTCTTCAATCCCATCGTTCGCCGTAACGATATCTAGGTTCCCTCTATGATAAATCTATTATATATTTGTCTCATCATATTTATTCCTTTTTCAGATAAATGATTATAATTTTTCTCTTTATTAGAAAAGAGACTTGGGATATCATCATCTAATAATAAAAAATCCTTTTTCATTTCCTTTACTGGATTTATAAATGGTATATTGTATTTATTACATATTTCTTCTAACCAAATACTCAATTTATATCTTTCTCCGTAATTTCTTGTTACTTGGTGACAAACAATAATAATTTGTTTATCACACAGTTCTTTTTTGATTTCCAATATGTCAGATTCGATTTCTTCTTTTTTTTGATCGTACACTACTATATCCTTTTTCATTCCTGAACATGCTTTGTAGTGTTGATCGTGTGCAATATGATGGACATATAAATGATTATATTTGTACACTTTTTTGCTTGCGATTTCGATTAAACACACATCCATTTTTTCGAGTTCATTTTTGAATTTATCACTATAGGTTAATTCTTTGTCGTGTAGTATAGGGGTTCTGAATGTGTAATTGGTTTCATTTTGAGTAACAATACTTTCACCATATTTGCAGTACTTAATCAGTTGTAAGATTTCCTTAGTGTAATGAGGATAAGTAATGTCTATTTGAATAGGCGATTTATTCATAAATAATTGTCTGCAACTACCCATAGTTACACAATATTTGGGTTTAGATGTGTTATTCATTTGTTTATACGTTATATATATAATATAACGTATGTTAAAAAAACGTATGTTAAAAAAAACATTTAATTATTTTTTTAAAAATAATAAATAACTATCAATCGAAAGGAGTTTTATTAGGGGGAACCAAGGTTCCCCCCTTACCCCCTCCTGTTTAGGCGGGCGGGGTGTTAGAGGGGCGGGTGTGCCCCTTTATACAGGATTGAACATATCATTTTTCCAAATAATCTTTATGATTTTTTAATATCCAATGTTTCAGTTTACCAAATCCACCCCAATTTGTGTAATAAATAGTATTTTCATTCAATAAAGCAGCAGTTACACTAAGCATACTAGGAGAAGTAATTAAAATAGGAGCACGTACCATGGAATGAAATGTGATTTGTAAATCATAATTAATATAAAGGTCTGTATTAGAATTGTTAATTTCATCAAAATCTGAATCTTTACCTTCTGAAAAAATAGCAATACGTTTCTTTTTATGTGGGTCAATTTCTTCCAGTAAATTTTTTATATATTCTAATTTAATATATCTTTCTGAATCAGATTTGTTTGTTTTGGGATTTTTTTTTGCAATATCGCCCCGCCTTATATGAACAGCTATATCACATTCTATTGGATTGGGTTTACTTGTAGAATAGTAATAATATCTTAATTCTTTTAAGACTGATTCTGTATAATATTTATCGGGAAAACTAATACGAAAACCACCTTGAGAACCACCACACCCCCCACCTTTATTACTGTTTCTATAATCTATTAAAATAGATTCATTATACGATGAATCTGTTTTCAATCCTGTAAACTCATTCATAATTGATGAATAGTTTTTATCATTATTATAGTTATGGTGTAATGATCTACCATTTAAATCATTAAAATTTGTATGATAATATATTTGTTTATCGTATCGTGCTGTTGCAAATGCATTCATACAACACAAGTATACACTACCAAATCCATCTTGTTTTTTGTTCGAGTAAGCAACGACTTTCGTGTTCATATATAAAATAATATATATTAATAACTTTATATATGAACACGAAAGTCGTTGCTTTTTGTGTATATGGAAAAAATCCTAAATATTGCAAGGGGATTATAAAGGCAGTTGAATCGGCTATTACATATTACAATGATTGGGAAATATGGGTGTATGTATGTAATAATGGAGAGCTTTGTGTTCCTGAAGAAACGATTAATAACTTAAAAAGGATAAAATGTAAGATTATACTTTATGAAGATTATTCATCGAATGTTAGTTGCGAAGGCATGTTTCGTAGATTTACTTTATTTAATGATGAAACGGTTGATTATTGGATATCAAGAGATGCAGATTCAAGATGTACTTTACGTGAAAAAAAAATGGTCGATGAATGGGTAGATTCAAAAAAAACTATACATACGATATTAGATCATGGTTGTCACAGAGATGTAATGGGTGGTACATTTGGCATATGTAATATAAACTTACGTGAAAAATACCCTGAAAAAGTGATAGATATTGATAAATTTTTGTATGATTTAGTAATAGTAAAACAAAAACAGCTAAAAAAATATGGGTATGATCAAGAATGGTTGCGCGACTATCTAAAAGAGATAATTGTAAAAAAAAATGATTTTTTACTACATATACCTAAAGATTACATGAATTCAAAACGTATATATGGGAAAAAAATCGAAGATTCTAATTTTTCTTATATTGTTACCAATAAAACTTCAAATTTTGTAGGTAGACCACAATAAATTTGAAAAATAGCTTGCTGTTGCAATTTGAAATAGAACGTAAAAAATTTATGAATAATCTACACCAATCCAACTTTTCAATTGTAATGAATTTTTATCTACAAATGAATTATTAAAATATATTGTTGTTTTATCAGAAATATTTAAGGTCCCTAAATAAGCAATCCATAAATGAAAAGTGCTTTCACATAAAATATAGTGTTTACACATCAAACCTATATAAAATTGAATCATATCAGATTCATTCACATTAATTGCTGGATATTTTTCATTTAATTTAAAAATATTTTCCCAGGCATCATCAATATCAGATATTATATATAAATTATTAATGTCAATATGCATATTTCTCAAAGTTTCCAATGCATTAATATAAGATTTTGATCCTATTTTATTCATTCGAGCAAAATCCTTTCGTTTTCTTATTGAAATACAAATACCGTTACTAATATTTCCATACTTATTATAAATATATTGTTTAATACTTTCATTATTGAAATCTAGATGTTTATATATTTCATTAAAATCATAATCAAACAGACTCAAATTTTGAGACCAACCTTCAATTAATATATTTCCAGTTTTTTCATCTGGTTTAATTTTTTTAGTTCCAGTTTGTAAATATTTATTAAAGATTTTAGTAGTTTTTTCTTCTTTATGTTCACAAAATTTTATTTTACTAAAAATAGTTTCTTTGTATGGAGTATTATTATGTGATTTATTTGTCCCATACCAATTACTAGTGCCATAATTAGTAGCCTGATTATCCAATAGTACTATTTTATAATTATAATTTTTTGAGTAATGGCTTGCTGTTGCAATTTGAAATAGAACGTTTCCTAATCCACCTGTTCCAGGAACATATACTAATTGATTAGACATGTAATATAAATAAATATTAATATATTATTAATCTTAATATTTATAACACAAAGAAATGGAAAAAAAATATTTTTTAGTATTTCATACTATTTTTTTACCATATGAAAATGTAATATGGTTAGAAGAATTTCTTATATATTACATTAATTTAGGTTTTGAACATTTTTATTTATATGATAATACCGGTTCTATAGGGAGAAATGGTTCAAGTTCAAGTAAAACTAAATATGGTTTTAAAATACAAAAAGACAACGAAGATTATGCAAAAATGTTTGATAATTTATTGTGTAAATATAGAGAATATATTACGCATGTTATATGGCAACCATTAGATAATAAGGGAAACATAACATATAATCCTTTTCAAGGAATAACACATTTTAAAGAAAATTATTCACTCGAGGCAGAATATTGTGCATTTATGGATATTGATGAATTTTTATTTAGTGAATTAGATATTAATATAAAAAATTATATCTTAGAAAAAGAAAAAGTAGGTGTAACACGTATAATATTACACCAAAAAAAATTTAAAGATAGACATTATTGTAATTGTAGTCTTATTACACAAAACTTTGAATGTTTTGATTTACCATATAAGACAAACGGTTGGATTCAAGGACATAAAAGTATTATAAAGCTAGACGAAATTAAACATATCGGCAAAGATTTTCATTCAATATATACCAATGGTAAAGAAATATTTGCAGACCCAAAATATTTACGATTTAATCACTATAATTTAAACAAAAGAACAATCAATCATATAAACAAAACCTGTAAAACTAATTTTGAAGCAAATATTTTTGAATCGGAACAAAATATGATAGAACCGAAAAAAAACGAAATTTATCAATACGTCATAGACGACTCCATGAAAAGATATAAGTTTTTATTTGACTAATATAATAATTGTTCCAACCCCATCTGAGAACATTGGTTTTAAATATTTGAAATCTAATTCAAAATATTATTACAAAATCCTTCCATACTCAAATATTCATCCCATACCCTTTTACATTCCACCTGCTTTTCCTTTATAAATATTTCTCCTTTATTATACCACTCTTTCATCTTGCTTTCTAACTCTTCAAATGTATTTGCCATTATTATTACATTTTCCCAATCTATTTTATCCTCAAATGGTAATACATTATCACTTAGCGGTAATACAGGTATCCTTCCATACGCCATCGTTTCAAAAAATCTTAAAGAAAAATTACCCGCTCCTCTAGGAGCTAATTGAAATATATTGTTTCTTATTACTTCCGTAAAATCTATCTCCCTAAATTGCTTTTGCGATTTGATATTAAAGCTTCTTATAAAATGCTTTCTTAATATGAAATTAGTTTTTATATCTGATTTTTTAAAAAATTGTATCGATTCCTTTCTTATATTGTGGCTTATCGTTCCGCAAAATCCTATCGATAATTCTTTATATATCGGATCGAATCCTTTATTTTTAGTAGAATATTGATCGTCTTTAAATAATATCGGCGTTGCCCACGGAAAACTGTGTTCATTTTCCCTCTTGCTTATCCTGTTCTGAGATACCCTATACAATAAAACGTTATTTGGCACTACTATTGGTTTAGTATCGTCATTTGTATAAATCACAATGTTTTTCTTTGATTTATGATAATCCATCTTTTTAATTTCTTCTCTACTCATCAATTTGTTATATATGATTATATCCGCATCTTCTTCTGTTTTTACTAAATACTTTTCCACATGTTTAAATATTAAAAAAGGAGCACTAGCGGATGCCCAACCCTTTGGGTTTACTTTGTTTTCTGGTTTATATTTCAAAAAAACTTTCACCATAACATTCATACTATGGTGAAAGTTTTTTTTTTAAGATTATAATCCTAAAATTCTACAAAAGGGCGATTTTAAAAAAAATATCAAAAGAATTTAAATATAATATTCATAATTAGTTTTGTCATATTTTGTATATAATCCACAAGATACTGCAGTTCCCCATAATGGATAATATACTTTACTACCTTTAAAAAAATATACTGCTATCATAGAATATGTGCTCTTTGATGCTACTAATATATTAGAATGCATCAATAACCATAAATCGTAATCTGGGTCTGTAGTTGAATGTTTTATAATATTGTACTCATTTATTATCTCTCTAATTTGTAAATTCGGTTTTCCTGCATATATAACATGAATTTCTTTATTTGGATATTCTTGTTTAAATTTTTTTATAAAATTTTCTAATTTATTAGGATTTATACATACTTGACTATCCTGACTTGCCGCTTTCATTTTTTTCCTATCATAGCAAGTGAAACGATTTGTTTCAATTAAATTTTTTATATATTTTGCAGAACCGCTTCCATTATAATCGGGTTTTTCGGCTCTATCCTCACATCTTAAATGTATTGCAATAATATTATCAATATCAACCCATGGTAGTTTATAATTTCTTTCTATGGCTATTTTTTCTATGATATTCATCAATTCATCTCTATAATGTTCTTTAAAATATGATATTAAATCTTGTTGTATTTTTATTACTGTATCTCCTTGAATACCTCTTATGCCATCTCTTCCCGGTACTATGATATTATTCGGGTTTTTTGAATTTAATTTACACAATTTAATAAATGATTGTGTAAACATACTATTTTCAAATTTAATATCTGAATTGTATAGTATATCTAATTTGCAATATTTACCGTATATAAAATCAGATATTTTACAAATAAAATTAGAACCTAGTCTATCAGGTCGGTCTGTAAGAATAATTGAGGTCATAAGTATATATATATATATATATATATATATATTTACCAATATTTATGAATATATCTTACTTCTTAAATCTTAATTTGTTATACTTTTTCGTAATAGGTTTCACTTGAAATTTTTGATAATAAAAGTTTTGATAATTCATTAAAATTTACATTTTCAATAAACTTAATATGCCCGTTTTGTCTAATTTTATTAATTGTTTCACTATTATTATTTATAAAATCCAGTTTTTCTTCTAGATTAGTAAGATTAAATGATATAAAATCTTGGTTTTCAACTAATTTTGATATTGGAAAGAATTCGCACTGATTTATATTACAACATTCATCCATACTATAAATAATTGTTTTATCAATATTGTCATTATTTTCATATAACAATAATAAACAGCCTTTATATAAAGCATCGTACATTCTATAAGTACATATCCCCCAACCAGGAACAACTATTTCACACATGACATCTCTTAAACTATCTGGATATTTATCTAATTTTTCCAAATGTATCATATTATTTTTTTTATTTATATTCTGTAAATTTTCATAAATCTTGGTTCTATAAATATTATGTTTTAAAGAGCAAGAGAAATGAAATTTTATACTAGTATTTGCATTAATTTCTAAAGATTTCATATCAGTTTTGTAGTCTTGCCTCTTACTAAGTCCACTAATAGTATTAAATATAACATTAAATTTATTTTTATACTCTAGACATGTCGTATTTTTTATTCTAGGTATTTGATAAAAATAATTTTTATTTACTTTTTTTATATTAGCAATAAACGATTTTAAATTTTCATCTAAAAATAGATAATTCTCATCATTAAATCTAGAATACGCGTCTTCAGTAGAACAATCGAATAAATCCACTAATATTTTTAATTTATTTGGTAATTTTAAAAATTTCAAATCTGCTTTTTCAGTTAAAGATTTATTGAATTTTCTATGATTTTTACCTTTTAATATATGATATTTTGTATTATTATAAATTGGACCTTTCGCTGGACCTTTCGCTGGACCATGTTGAAATAATCTATCATCAGGCCATGTATAGTATAAAATAACATCATTTTCAGAGATTAAACATTTATTAGATATAAATTGTTTCAAACTAATATTTTTCGTTTTTAATAATGATGTTATATAGATTAAAAAATAGATATTTGTCGATGGTCTGTCTTGTATAAATATAATATTTCTATTCATACTATATTATATTATATTTAATTTTTAATTATTGATTTTTGCGGCATTATATATTATAAAAAAAATCTAATGATAATAGAATAATACAGTTGAACCATTCTAATTATTGAACATACGTATTTAATAAATATTTAAAAAGATTATATGTAGGTATTTTAAGACTACAAATATAATGGATACAGTAAGTGTTATAATACCTACATATAATCGTTTTAAATATTTATTAAATACTTTAAATTCAATAAAAAAACAAACTTATGAAAATATAGAAATTATAGTAATTGATGATGGGTCAGATGAAGAAGCTTATAACACATATGATTGGGAAAAAGAAAACATTAAAATAATTCATTTACCTACCAATAGTAAATGTGTTGGTCGCGCAAGAAATATTGGTGTTGAAAGTGCTGTAGGTAAATATATTGCTTTTTGTGATGATGATGATATATGGTTTCCAGAAAAAATAGATTTACAACTTCAAGCAATTAAGAAATATGGTTGTAAAATGGCTTCGACAGAGGGTTATATAGGTATGGGTATTTATGATCCTTCAAAAAAATACAAAAAATACATATCTGAAAACTTCAGAGGACATTATATAAAAAAATATAAATCTCATGGTATAGATTTATCTGAAACAATTCCAACAATTTGGAATCTAGAGTTAATTGGTATTCATAATCTTTTTATAACAAGTTCTATTATTGTAGAAAAAGATTTATACACTAAAGTTGGTGGGATGCCTTCTAACAGAAGAGGACAAGATTATATGTGTTGGTTAAAAATATTAAAACATACCGATAGTGTATTTATATCCGATGTTTGTGTTTACTATGATAATAAACATGGTGATGGAAAAAATCATTAATTGAAAATTAAAAAAAAAATTTTTTATAAAAACCAGCAATTTTTTTAATATTAAGTATGTATACATAAATATGAATATATGTTTTATAACTAGTTTATTTGCAGATAGCTATGAAAATGCAGATAAACCGGAAATATTTGAAAAAATGGATGATTGTGATTATTTTTTATTTACAAATTTACCCAAAGAAAATTTCGAAACTAGTTGGGAAATAATTGAAATAGATTATATGTTTGATAATACAGATATTACATCGAATATAATTAAATCGCGATATCCTAAATTTATGGGATGGCATATACTAAACAAAATAACGGAAAAAAAATATGATATAGTCTTTTATTGTGATGCTATCAAATATCCAATTAAAAGTAATATATGGGATGAATATAGTAAAGAAATATTGAAAAACGAATTTGGTTTATTACAACAATGCCATCAACGTAATGCATATGAAGAATTAAAAATAGTGTGTTGTAATTACAAGAAAGATACAAAATCAAGATGTGGTAAAACTAAAGAGTTTTTTTTAGAAAATAATTTTCCAAGTAAACAGCTAATGACAGAAAATGATATTTTTGGGTATGATCCAAATAACCAAAAAATAACAGATATATTCACAGAATTTTGGAGTATTTATAAAAACTATACGTTAAGTCATAGAGATCAACCACTATGGAGTTTTTTATTATGGAAAAACAATATTAAACCAAAATTGTTAAAAAAACATGGTTTGAGACCTCATTTTAGGGGAATAAAATCTGTAGGATTTAAAAATCATAATAATTATAAATAAATTATCTAGTTTATCGACAATCACCATAAAATTATATTATGTTTATAATTTTATAATACCAAACCGAGTTCGAAAATGAAAGGAAGCAAATGCTTCTGCGATTGGCTTGTATTAACGCAAATATACTAAATCACAATGATTTTGTGGTTTAATTTTCGTATATAAATTATAACTATTTAAATAGTTGTTTAATTCTGGAAATAATACACCTCCATGATAATATGGAACTAAGCTTACTTCTGTTTTTATAATTAGTAAAATATGTTTAAAATTTCCCAAATTCATAGAATAAAATCATTTAGTAACATATTATATAAACCTTCTTCTAAGTTTGTCTTTGGATTATAATCTAAATCTTTTTTAGCGTTTGATATATCTGCGAATGTATGAGGAACATCACCTAGTTGTAACTCATATTGTATATATTTTGCATTATTTCCGGTAATTTTTTCACAAATTTCAATAAATTTATTTAATTTTACAGGACTTGAATTGCCCAAATTATATATGTTGCATTTTATATTGTTTTTATTTTCTGAAGCAGAAATAATACCGGCTACAATATCATCTATATATGTGTAATCTCTTGATGTTGATCCATCGCCAAATTTTTTAAATGGTGTATTAGTATAAATAGCTTTTAGAAATTTATGAGGAGCCATATCTGGTCTACCTCTTGGTCCATATACTGTAAAAAATCTTAATCCGATATTTGGTATTTTGTATAGTTGATAATACATTCTGCCATATATTTCCATACAAAGCTTACTACAAGCATATGGACTATTACAACCTTTAATTTCATCATCTTCTGAAAAGGGTAATTTACTATTTAATCCATATACACTACTACTACTTGCGTATACTACATTTTTTACATTATTTTTAACAGCTTCTTCCATAATATTAATAAATCCACCTATATTATTAACTTCATATATTCTGGGATTTTCTATACTAAAACGAACTCCTGCATAAGATGCTAAATGTATGATTTTATAAGGTTTCCATTCACTGATTATTTTCGTAGTGCAAATATCATCTTTTCTAAAATAAAAGTTTTCATATTCATTTAAAATTTCTAAATTTTTAAGTTTAATATTAACATCATAATAATCACTTAGTATATCTATACCAAGAATATTAAAATTCTTTTTCAAAAGATTTTCACAAACATGCGATCCTATGAATCCAGCACATCCTGTAACTAGAATTTTTTTATTATGTTCGCAATTAAATTTTTTATCATTGTTTTTATCATTGTTTTTATCATTGTTTTTATCA
>CERI01023190.1_pt1 | contig 17316 bp, 10 predicted proteins | sample 350261 | NCBI WGS metagenome assembly CERI01 (sample SAMEA2620979, study PRJEB7988) | marine metagenome | isolation source: saline water (ENVO:00002010), including
ATATCCATACATATCTGGTCCAAGCGGATCAGTAACAGATACTTCTCCAATCTGTAATTGAATAACTTTTGTTAGAGATAGTCCACTGGTTGAAGATATATTTATTGGTATAGAAACCATTAAACCATTTGTTAAATTTTCATTAATTGAGACATTAAGTAAATCACCTGATTGAACAATCTGTCCTGATGAAGCATTAGGAAATGATAAATCATAGCCACTAATTCCTAAGATTGAAGCAGAATAATCTATTGTTGCTGTTATATTTTCAAGATTAATTAATCCTGTATTTGAAAGTTCAAAAAGTATCGATGAATCTTCACCTCTATCTAATTTTCCATTATTATTACCATCATTAACAACAATTGCCTCAATCGTAACATCTCCTGCTATTACACCTACTGGTATTACAAAGTTCCAAATTTGACTTTCTTGAACAGATGACGAAATTGAAAGTCTCAAATCTGCATTATCATTAATTGAAAAATTTTCTGAAACAATAATTTCAAAACTACCAATTTCAGTAATACCATCCTGAAAATTATTAGGTGATATATTGTCTATCAATTCATTATCTGTAATAATTATTTTATCAGATAAACTACTTAATTGAAAAAGAGAATAAGTAAAACTTTCAGATGATAAATTTTGTACATTAAAACTTAGCTCCGCTGTTTCTCCAGGGTTTAAAATACCATCTCCATTACCTCCTTGAGTATCATCTATATTAATTGAACTATTTAAAATATTTAGTTCCGAAGAACTTGAAGATATGCTAAATGTTGTTTCAACAGGAATACAATTCTGACATCTTGAAGTTACAAAAACTGAACCACTATTATAGTTTGAATCAATCTCAAAATCTGCAATACCACTTTCATTAGATAAGGAAGTTAATTGCAAATCAGGGTTATTTAATCCAGCTTTATATAAAGTTACAGTAACATTTGAAATAGGATTACCCGTGACGTCTAAAACTTCTACTTGAAAATTGTCAGATCCATTTAATATTTCATCATTGTGATTAACTACTAATTCTTTAGATTCTCCCGTCCACAAATGAGTTGATGGATCACCCATTAAGCTATTCCAAGTTGCAAATAAATAAACATTATCATTGGGATTTTGTGGATAAATTTCATCCAATGCATGCCTACCATAATTTAGTGCCTCACCAGCAGTTTGAGCACCATGCAAAAATATTCCATCATACATACCCATATTAACAATATTATTAAAAGCTGTATGAGTGTAAGGCTGAGCTGTACCAATTGCTGCAATTGCTCCTTTAGGGCTAGCAACCGAACCAGCTCTAAATAAAGATTCTACAATACATGATTCATCTTCATCAAAAGAACCAGTATCGCATGTAAGAGTCGTTAAAAAAGGTAATTTAAATCCATTACTTAGAGCATTTACATCTGATTGAGTAAAGTTACTAAAACCATAAAACCCTCTGTAATTCAAATAAGCAACACCATCATTAATCTGGTCTCTCATAAAAGAATCAAAATTACTTCCACTATACTGCGTCCTAACATCTGTAATTCCACCATGAATATCAAATAAAGAATTTATATATTCATTCGTAATTACTGTTGAAATCCCTGAGTCATAAGGATCACCTACTAATGCAGCTGTTCTCATCCAATCTGTATCATTAGAATAATTTTTTTCATAACCAATAATTTTAGTTACAACCGTTAACAATTCACCAACATTTCTAACTGACATTCTACCTATAATAATATCTGATAGTAAATCATTGCCTTCAAGCAAGGTATAGGGGTAATCTCCCTCACCACTCGCAGACTCACCCCACCATCCACCACCACCTCCAGAGGCAATGTATGTGTTCACATCTATACTTCCATTTGCATCTCCAACCAAACAAACAAATTCAGGAGGATTTTCTGAATTATAATATTTGTCTGAAATATAATTTTTTATTGATGTTGTAGAATTCCCTACATCATTATCATCAACTGAAACAACATTGACTTCATAGCCTTGTTGTCTTCTCCATTCTACTAGTGGTCTAAAAAAAGTATTGTAATCTGAAGTTGCTACATTACCACCACAAATATATAAAATTGATGGCTTTTGAATAGCCCTTGAATCAGTGTAATCAGAGTCATTGATAATCATACTTTTATACATATTCTCAAATATTTTTGATCCCTTCCTTACATTATTTGAAACTCTTATTTCTTCAGTTTCGGTAATGTTAAAAACAACATCCTTGTATACTTTCAATTCTTTTGATTCAAGATTATATTCAAATGGAACAAATGAAATACTTAACATTTCATATCCTCTTAGAGATTGTATAGAATATTCTAAGTTTTGATTAGGATATAAAGTGTTCGAAAAGTATAAATCATTATTTTTTAATATTTTGCTATTAATATTTCTCTTTTGAGCAGGATATAATTCAATATTAGAAATTATCTCATATTCTAAGACATCATAATCAACATTATAACTTTTAGTATTATCCACTGCATAGTTAAAACTGAATTGAGGGAGATCTGGCTCTCCATATCTATCTAATCTACCCTTAGAAGTGGTTAATATTTCTTTATAATCACCTTTTTCTTCAATAGAATATTCACCTATATTAAAAGAAACAGTAGTGTTAGATAATGTTGCATCATCGTTAATTAAAAAATTCGCAGCGATTACAAAATTAATCACTGATAATAAAAATAATAATTTAAACCTCAATTTTTCTCCTTTTAGCATTAAATAAAGTTATATAATTATCACACAAATCATTAAAAGATATTTATTACAACATGTAACTAAAAAAAATTTGTAAATTTCTATTACATGGATAAAAAAATTAAATTAATTATTGATTTTGATAGTACTTTTGTGAAACTCGAAACTATTGAAATTTTAGCTGATTTTGCATTGCATACAAAAAATGATAAGGATAAAATCCTAAATCAGATTAAAGATATTACGAACAAAGCTATGATTGGAAAAATTCCTTTTTCAAGGGCTCTTAATCAAAGAATAAAGCTAATAAATCCTCGACAAGAACACATAAATAAAACTATTATATTTTTAAAAAAAAATATTAGTAAAAGTTTTGAAAAAAATATAGAATTCTTTAGAAAAAACCATGAAAATTGTTACATCATATCAGGTGGTTTTAAAGAAATTATCATGCCTGTAATAGAAGACTTTAATATTAAAGAAAATCAAATCTTTGCAAATACATTCATACATAAGAACAATAATATTACTATTAATGAGAATAACCCACTTTCTAAAGATAATGGTAAAAACATAATAGCTAAAAATATTTCTGGTTACAAGATAATCGTTGGAGATGGATACACTGATTATGAGGTAAAGAAATATAAAAATGCAAAAAAATTTGTACAATTTGTAGAAAATATTAATAGAATATCTTTAAATGATAAAGCTGACCTAGTATGTGATGACTTCAAAAAAATTATAACCTTCATAAATAATGATATCTAAACCAACAAATAATAATTGGGGTTATCAAGATTTAATGCAATACCGTATACACGAAATATTGCTAGTATCAAGTCCATATGATGCTTTTATTCTAGAGCAGGATGGAAAATTAACTGAGCAGATATTATCCGAATATATCGGAATGAATTTAAGCTATGCTCCAAGAGTATGGAATGCTCAATCTGCAAAAGAAGCAACAGAAATAATTAACAAAAGATTTTTTGACATAATAATAATTATGATGAGAATTTCTGACATGGACCCGATAAAGTTTAGTCAAAAAATAAAAAAATTATACCCTAAAAAACCTCTTGTATTGCTTGCTTTTGATCAATCTGAATTGAAAGATATTTCTTTACACGATCAAAAAATATTTGATGATATTTTTATTTGGTCTGGCAATTCAAATGTATTTCCTGCTGCAATTAAATCAATAGAAGATAAAAAAAATATATCTAAGGATGTTAAAACAGCAGATGTTAGAACTGTTTTATTTGTTGAAGATAATCCTAGATATTATTCTAGTATTCTACCAATATTGTACAAAGAAATTATATCAAACACAAAAAAATTAATCGACACTAGTTTAAATAACTCTCAAAAAATATTACATATGAGAGCAAGACCTAAAATTATATTATTAAAAAATTATGATACAGCTGTCAAATACATAGATAAATATAGATATAATATTTTGGGTATAGTTTCGGATTTAAGATATCCATATAAAAATAAAAAAAATCATTTATCCGGATTAAAACTAATTAATTATTTAAAAAAAATTGAATCTAAAATACCAGTAATTCTACAAACAACAGAAAAAAATATTCCTACTGAACTCAAAAAATCATCAATTAAAATTATTCAAAAAAACTCAACAACACTTTTTAAAGAATTACAAAACTTCATGATTGATGAACTAGGATTTGGAGATTTCAAACTTAGGTCACCATCAAGTAAGAAAATTTATAAAGCTAAAAATATCAATGAGTTAACCGACAAATTAAAAAAAGCTAAAAGTGATTCAATTCAATTCCATGCTTCTAAAAATCATTTATCAAATTGGTTAGCAACTAGAGGAGAATTTGATTTAGCTTCAAATTTTAGGAAAATAAGAAAAAATGATTTTGACAACTTAGACCAAAGAAAACAGTACTATCTTGATTTATTGTCAAACAGCTTAGATGTATCAACAAAAACAAAAATTGTAGAATTTTCAAAAAAAATAAATGATTTTTCTCATAATTTCATTCAAATAGGTTCAGGTTCTGTTGGAGGTAAAGCTAGAGGTTTAGCTTTTGCAAATAAACTTTTAGATAAAAAATCATTCAAATCTAAATATTCTGAAATTAATATAAGAGTTCCAAAAATTATAGCTATTGGAACTGATGAATTTGATTCATTTATGGAATCAAATAAGTTATGGGAAATAGCTTTAAACACTAAAGACAATAGAAAAATATTAAGTGCTTTTCTTAAATCAGAACTACCAAAAAAACAGTATAGAGTTTTAAAAAATATCATAAATAATACAAAATATCCATTAGCGATTAGATCTTCAAGTCTGTTTGAGGATTCTCAATATAAGCCTTTAGCTGGAATTTACAGTACATTTATGCTTCCAAATTCAAGTAAGTTAGAAATAGATAGACTAAATCAACTAATTGAAGCAATAAAAAGAGTATATGCATCAACATTTTTTCAAAATCCAAAGTCATTATTAAATAAATCTGACCATAGACTAGAAGAAGAAAAAATGGCAATAATTATTATGGAGCTTGCAGGTAAAAAACATAATGAGCTTTTTTATCCTAGCCTTAGTGGTGTTGCTCAAAGTTATAATTACTATCCTGTTTCATATATGAAAAGAAACGAAGGAGTTGTTTTTACTGCTCTAGGTTTAGGGAAAACAATAGTTGACGGTGAAAAATCTTTAAGATTTTCTCCCAAGTACCCAAAAATATTATCTCAATATTACTCTATAAAATCAACTATTAATAATTCTCAAAATAAATTTTATGCTTTGGATATGAATAAGGGTAAAAATCCACTAAAATTCGGGGAATCTAAAAATTTAAAAAAATTCAATCTAACTGTAGCTGAATTAGATGGTGAACTAACCAATTTAGCCAGTACAATTACGAGCGATAATATATTAAGAGATTCTTTAAAATATTCAGGAACAAGAGTCCTAACCTTTGCAAATTTAATTAAATATAATAGATTCCCTTTAACTAATCTTATAAAAGATATAATGATATTAGGTGAAAAAGCTATGGGATGTCCCGTTGAAATTGAATTTGCAATAAATTTATATAAAAATAAATCCGATGAATTTTGTCTATTGCAAATGAAACCTATGGTTATTGGAAATAAGCACGAAGAATTAAATATTACAAATTATAAAAATAAAAATATTTCTCTATGTTACAGTAATCAAGTTTTAGGTAACGGAGAAATAAATTCTGTATCTCATATAGTCTATGTTGATCCAAATAAATTCAATAGAGAAAAGACTAAATATATAGCAAATGAAATAGGGAAAATCAATAATAAACTTGGAATCAAAAATAAATATTTACTTATAGGACCTGGTAGATGGGGGACATCAGATCATTGGCTAGGAATACCTGTAAATTGGGAACAAATCAATTATGCTAGAGCAATTATAGAAATTGGTATTGACGAATTAGATCCAGACCCTTCATTTGGCAGTCACTTTTTTCAAAATATTACTAATTTACGAATTGGATATTTCACTATTAGAAAAAAATATTCGAAGGAACACATAGATTGGAAATGGCTAAAAAAACAAAATAATTATTTAGAATCTAAATATTTAAAAGTTGTTTCCTTGAAAGAACCATTACTTATAAAAATTGATGGAATTAATGGAAAAGGTATTATTCTTAAAAATAAAGAATTAGATAAAACGGAACCTATGAACGAAGAGGATTCTTCAGGAATCTAATCAAAACTCATAATATTTTCAATCAATAGTATTATATCAAAGATATTTATAATATTATCTGAATTTATATCAGAATTTTCAAATTGGATTTGATTCATAGAATTATTAAGTATAAAATCAACTATCATAATTATATCTAAAATATTTATCTCATCATCAATATTAACATCTCCCAAATTAATTTCAACTTGATTAGATATAGAAATATTTCCATTGACAAAACTATTTATATTTGAAGAAATTGAATAATAAAAAATATCATCTGGTGCTACGTAAATAGAACTATTTAAATCTTGAATATTTATTATTTGATTTAAATTATTACCAGAGCTTGATACAATGGATATAAATCCCTCTAAATTAGCTGAGCTTTGCAAAGGCGTGAAATCAAAATTTATCTGAGATAGATTACTTGACCTTAATACATTGTTATATGAATTTTGGTTTGATAAAAAAATATCCTCAATCAAAATATTTGAATTAATTATTTGAGGATTGGATAAACTTATATTCAAGCTTTGGATAGGCAATACATCTTTTTGATCAATATGAAAATAAATTTCATTATCCATATTTTGATACTCTCCGTTAAAATAATTTCTTGAACAAAAATCTGACCAGCATAATTCAAACGAAGTATTATAGTCTAACTCTAAAACATATTTTATGGCATCTATGGAAGAACCACCATCAGAATATCTTTCCCATATTTTTTTTATAATATTACTATTTCCATTACTTATAACATTCATTAAATAATGACCAAACAAAGCAATACTATAACCATCAGTAGATGAAATATTTTGATTAACATCTTCAAAAAAATCTTCAACCCAAAATATATAATCATTTCCATCTGGAACAATAATATCTTCAATCCATGTTGAAGACATCTCCCAAAAATATCCTTCTCCAAAGGAAGAAGAACTTCGGTAAGCTCTTTGAATTGCATGAAAAAACTCATGAGCTACAGTTAATCGCATTGTGTTTAAACCAGAAGTTAAATACATATTTTCTTCATAAGCGTTATCAATTTCTATATAAGATGCTCCAGATATGTTATCATCTGGGATATTATACCCGTATACACCTGCTGAATAATTCTTAATATAAATATCATAGATTTCATCTTCATCTTTAGCTTCTTCTAAAAAGCCCAACTGATTTACAATTATTTCTTTTGCATTATCAGCTGCAAGTGCGACTTCGTCTATGTAATCGGGGATTCCATTTGGAATATTTGTATCATCTAAATCTGGAGCATTATATCCTTCAATATCATAGTGAATATGAAAATTTCCTGAGGGAGATAAAATAAACGCATCTCTTTCTGGACGAACTCTAGATTCTTCAGAATGATTCAGACAACTTCTTCTATTATTATTTGAAAAAAGTATAGATGAAATAAATAATATAATAAAAAAAAATCTCGTCAATTAAACTACTCCTTGATCAAGCATTGAATCAGCAACTTTTATAAAGCCTGCAATATTTGCTCCTTTAACATAATTAATATAATTATTTTCAGAACCAAATTCAATACATTGAGAATGAATATTTTTCATGATTTTACTTAATTTCAAATCAACTTCATCTCTAGACCAAGAAGAAAATACACTATTTTGACTCATTTCAAGTCCAGATACAGCTACTCCACCAGCATTAGCAGCTTTTCCAGGACCAAAAAGTATTTTATTATCTATAAAAACATTTATTGCATCATTATCTGATGGCATATTTGCCCCTTCAGCAACACAGATACAACCATTTTTAATTAATATTTCTGCTTCAGACTTATTAATCTCATTTTGTGTAGCACATGGTAATGCAATATCACAATTTATATTCCACGGTTTTTGACCATCTAAATATTCAGCTTTAAATTTATTTAAATACTCTTTAATTCTTCCTCTTTGATTATTCTTTAAATCAAAAACATACTTTAATTTTTCATCATCAATACCATTTATATCATAAATAGTTCCCGAAGAATCTGATAATGAAACAACTTTTCCACCTAATTGATTTACTTTTTCAGCTGCATACTGAGCAACATTTCCAGAACCTGATATAGCCACTGTTTTATCTTTAAAAGAATCATTTTTCTTGTTCAACATCTCTTCAGCAAAATAAACTGTACCATAACCGGTTGCTTCTGGTCTGATTAAACTTCCTCCCCAATTCAATCCCTTTCCAGTTAATACACCTGTAAACTCGTTTCTAATTTTTTTATATTGACCAAACATATAACCTATTTCACGTGCACCAACACCTATATCTCCAGCAGGAACATCTGTATAAGGTCCAATATGTCGTTGTAATTCAGTCATAAATGATTGACAAAATTTCATTACTTCTTCGTTAGATTTACCTTTTGGATCGAAATCTGAACCGCCTTTTCCACCACCCATTGATATAGTTGTTAAACTATTTTTAAAGATTTGTTCAAAACCTAAAAATTTTAGTATTCCTAAATTAACAGAAGGATGAAATCTTAACCCTCCCTTATAGGGCCCAATGGCAGAATTAAACTCAATTCTGTATCCTCTATTAACTTGAATATTACCATTATCATCAAGCCATGGAACTCTAAACATGATTACTCTTTCTGGTTCTACAATCCTATCAAGAATATTTGCATGAAGATACTCAGGATTTCCTTGAATATGGTCCCATATAGAATGCATTACTTCTTTAACTGCTTGATGAAACTCTATCTCTCCTGGAGTCCTAGAAATTAATTTTTCAATAAATTCATTCGATGTTTTGTACATTACTAAATTCCTTATTTTTAAGCTTTATTTTAAGTAACAATCTGTAATATTTATATCTTTGTTTAGTGATACAATTTACAATAAAATACCATTCTATTAATGGTCAAAATTAATATAAATTAATTCACAATTGAAATACATAAAAACATATCTAACCAATAAATCCTTAAAATTTCCAAAAATTGCTATTGCTCTAGTTTTATTTTTAAATATAATATTGATTTCTGGAATGAGATATATTGTGCAAGATGATGATATGGTTAAACTACTTCCTAAAGATATAGAATCTATTATTACTTTCAATGATATTAGAGAAGAGTTTGGGAATTCAGAATTCATGTATATAGCTCTTGGAAATAAAAATTCAAATGCTTTAAACCCAGAGCTTTTAAAAATTGTTTGGGAAATGTCACAATCACTTGAAGACTATGAGCCTATTGAAGAAGTGATATCTATTGCTACAGCAAGTAAAATATATTTTGGTCAATCAGATAGTTCTATCATCGTTGAAGATTTGATGCCACAAAAAAATATAAATACAATGCAACTTGATTCCATTATAATGTATCTTAATGATAACAAAGAATTAAAAAGCAGTACCGTAAGTAAAAATGAAGACTATTTGAACATAGTAATAAGGCCTAGAGAAAATAATAGATATGCAGATATAACATATTTTATGCATAGTCTTACAGATCGATTTGAAAGCTACAATTATAATAATGAAATTAAAGAATTAGACTATCATTATGGAGGTCAAGCATATGTAACAGGTGCAACACCAGCACTTGTAGCAAGTGAAGTAAAAGTGCTTGTTATGTGTGGATTATTATTAATGTGTCTTATTTTATTAGTTAACTTCAGAAATATTCCTGCAGTATTTATTATTATTTCTATTATTAGTCTTTCGTTATTAGGTATGCTAGGTTTTATGGGATGGATTTATAATTTTACAAAATCTGATATTTTTTATTTCACTCTAAATCACGTTTCTATGCCTATTGTTTTATTAACAATCGCAAACTCTGATGGAGTACATATTGTTGGTAGATTTTTTAAAGAACTTAGAAGATTAAAAAACTCAGAAAAGGCAATTAAAAAAACAATGAATCATTTAGCATTGCCTATCACCTTAACAACAATAACAACTTCCTTGGCTTTTTTAACATTAATATTTTCCCCTTTAACTGGTATGAATGGATATGGAATAGTTCTATCATTTGGAATTTTCTGGGCCTGGTTTTTATCATTAACATTAATGCCAGCTGTTATAGCTTTAATAAATTGGAAGATTAATTCAAAAGCTATTAATAGAAAAAGTTTGTTAGAAAAATCAATCGATAAATTTGGATTAATTGTAATTAAAAATCCTAAAAAAGTTCTATACCCTTCTTTATTATTTATTGGAATTGCAATTGTTGGTATAACATTAATAAATGTTGAAGTTAATTACATTAAAATGTTTAAGAAGGGTAATATTATTAGAGATTCAGCATTATTTTTAGACGATAATATGACTGGAAATTTAAATTTAATGGTAAATATTGAATCCGATGAAGAAGGAGCTTTGAAAAATCCTGAAAATCTTAGAAAAATAGAATCCATTGAAAAATATTTAGACTCAATGAATATAGTAACAAGCACTATATCTATTACAGATATTGTAAAACAGCTTCATGAGACTATTATGGACGGTGATCCAAAATACTATACAATTCCAAATACGAGAGAAGAGATAAATAATTTATTTTTTCTTTATGGAATGAATGATGATACAGAATTAGATAAAATAATCAACTATGAAAATAATTCTACTATAGTTACAAGTTTAATGAAAACATTCTCAACAACTGAATTAATAGAATACAGGCAAAATATAAAAAATCATATCAGTCAAGAGCTTAAAGATACAGATTTAACCTTTAGATTATCTGGCATAATGATTATTTTATCTGAATTTATTTGGATGGTCATAAAATCTTCAATTCTTAGTATTGGTTTATCAATGCTTATAATATTTATTGTATGTACTATGTTTTTTAAATCATGGAAATTTGGATTTTTATCTATTCTTCCTCTGGCTTCAGCTGTTATAGTTAATTTCGGTCTAATGGGTCTACTTGGGATAGATCTAACACATATGACAGCAATATTGAGTTCAATTATTATTGGAGTTGGTGTTGATTTTTCAATTCATTATACTTCTGAATATAGAGAATTATTGAAAATGAAAAAATCTAACAAAACAATTAAAACAATTAATAATGTAGGACATCCAATAATACTTGACGCTTTTTCAAATATGGGTTTTGCAGCTTTAATATTATCTGCAATAATTCCACTAGCTCAAATTGGTGGATTAATGGTATTTGCAATGGCTGCATGTTCTTTTGGAACTTTAACTCTTTTAGCTTCATCTATTGAACATTTTAAACATAAATTATAGAGGAATTATGAATACTTATTTACATATATTGGTTTACTTCAACTTACTTTTTTCTATGACAGGAGTAGAGCTTGCAAAAAAAATGAAAGATAGACCTAAACCTGTTGATACACAATCAAATAGCTCAATGATATTAACAAATAAAAAAGGCAAGGAAAAAAACTTACTATTAATAAGCAAATCTAAAGACGATAGTAAAAAACAAATGATTTGGTTTCTTAAGCCAAAAGATGATTATGGCATTTCTTTTTTAAAAATAGAGCAGGAAGATGGAGATGATTTTATGAATATGTGGCTTCCAGCTTTTAAAAAATTTAGAAGAATTTCATCACAAAAAAAATCTGATTCTTTCATGGGATCAGATCTAAGTTTTGAAGATATGACAAACAGAGAGCTAGACGATTATACGTACAAAATTTTGAACAATGATTCACCTTGTTTTAAAGACGATAATTCACAAAAATGCTTTGTTTTAGAAAGTACGCCAAACGATGATGACAGTGAATACAGTAAACATATTTCATGGGTTGATAAAGTAAATTATTTATCATTCAAAGAAGAGTCCTATGATAAAGATGAAAAATTATTAAAAACAAAAATTATTAAATATTCACTTATTGAAGACTATCTAATTATGGATGAGCTATTTGTTGAAAATATTCAAAAAAATCATTCCACATTGTTAAAAGTAAGCGATATTAAGATTAATTTGGGTTTCAGTGATGATATATTTCATACTAAAACAATCAAAAGAATGCCCCTAATTGACTAAATCAAAAAATAAACTAAACGAATTTATAAAAAACCCATCCTTAGCAATATGGAAATTATCGATTCCAATGATGCTTGGTATGAGCGTACAAGCCATCTATATGTTAATTGATACAGCTTTTATTGGTAAATGGGTTGGTGGGGATGCGTTAGCAGGTTTAGGATTAATTTTCCCACCTATGTTTATTATTATGGGTATTACCTTTGGATTAGGATCAGGTGCAACAGCTGTTATAGCGCAAAAAATTGGAGAACAAGAAAAAAAACAAGCTGATAATGCCGCTGAACATATCATTATACTAGGATTTGCTCTCTCTCTATTTTTTATACTAATTGGAATTTTTTTTGGTGATTATTTATTACAATATCAATCAGAAAACATTAAGGTGTTTACTCATGCAAGTAGTTATTTTTATACAATGCTATTTGGAATTCCGTTTATGGTTTTAAGTATTTTTTTTCGATCCATTTTATCTGGAGAAGGAGATACCCTTTTACCCATGAAAGTTCTAGGACTAGGTACAGTTATAAATCTAATACTTGATCCTCCTCTTATTTATTATATGCAGATAAAAGGAGCAGCTATAGCCACTGTAACAAGCCAAGCCGTTGTCTTTGCAATTTTTTGTTATTTAATGATTTTCAAAAAACGTTCGTATATTTCTTTAAATCTTAAGAATTTTATTTACGATATAGAAATATTTAATAAAATTCTGAAATTAGGATTACCTGCTTCGTTATCAATGGTAATTATGTCAATTGGATTATTTTTTTATAATTCTATTTTAAATTTATCTGAATATTCAACAAGTGCAATAGCAGCATACTCAACTGCACATAGAATTGAGCATTTATTTTTTATTCCTATCATATCATTGGCTACAAGCATGGTAACTTTAATTGGTATGTTTTATGGTGCAAAAAAATATGATTTAATTAACTATATTTTTTATTACTGTATGAAGACAGGTATTATTATCTCATTAATTTTTGGATTAATTTTCTTTTATCTATCAAATTCAATACTTTCATTATTCACCAATGATATGCTAATTATAAGTATTGGGACTGAATATTTTAAAATATTTTCTTTTGCTGTCCCATTTGTAACAATCACAATGATATCAAGTAGATGCATGCAAGGACTTGGAAAAGCATACCCCATGTTTATAATAACATGCTTTAGAGTAATAATTATAAGCTGTTCAATTGCTTATTATTTTATAATATATTTAAAAAAGCCTTTAAATTATGCTTGGTTTGCAATATTTATATCATGCTTTTCTTCTTCAATAATTAGCTATATTTGGTTTCTATATACGAAGAAAAAAATGCTTACTAATTAGTTACACTCTATTACATTAATTTAATTGTTGAAAAATATTATTATAATTAAAATATGGTAAGAGTTTATACAACTCCTCCTTAAAGAATAAAAGGTCCTAGTTATCTAGGGCCTTTTTTTTAATAAGGCCAAGCATTTTTCCTGTTAATTTATCTACCCATCTATCAGGTAAAAACCCAGGCATTAAATAATTTTTAATTTTTTGTGGAGTTATTACATATCTTGTCTTTGGTTTATTAGTCATTAGTATCTTAACGACTCGTTGACCAATAATCTGTGGGTTTAATCCATTCATGCCCATTTGGATATAACCTTTAAAGAATTTTCTTAATGGAATTTCATATTCTGTTTTCAAAAAAGGATTGTCCTCAATCGAAGGAGCTTTTTCCCAAATAGCTGATTTAATCGGACCAGGCTGAATTAAAACAACGTCTAAATTATGTATTAGTAGTTCCCTTCTTAAAGCATCTGAAAAACCTTCTAAAGCATGCTTAGAAGAAGTATATGGAGCTACAAAAGGATATGCTCTTTTACCGCTTATTGAACCTATATTGATTATCTTGTTTTTCATTTCATACTTATTATTTTCAATTAATAAATCTAAAAAACATTTTGTAACCTCAATCAATCCAAAAAAATTAACTTCAAATTGCTTTCTAAAAATATCAACATCTAAATATCTAACTGGCCCACCTAATGCTATACCTGAGTTATTTACAATTGAGCATAAATAACTTTTATTTTCAGATAATATTTTTTCAACTTCTTTCTTTGCAGTTTCAATTTCTTTCTTTTTTGTAACATCAAACATTACTTTTTTAAAATTTTTACTATAATTATCTTCAAAATATTTTGCATCTTCTTTTTTTCTTACACTTCCTATTACAAAAAAATCGTTATTTAATAATTCTTCTGCAATTGCTTTTCCTATACCCGAGCTAACACCTGTTACTAAAACTGATCTCATTTTTTTCTCCTAATTTTTATCTTTTTTTAATAAATTTGGAACTTGTTATAAATATAATATTATAATTTATAACAAAATAAAATAAAGGATGTAGATGAAAAAAATATTTATGCTATTATTTATGGGATTTTTATTCTCATACCCAAATAAGAATGATTTTAATGAGTTGTTTATTAAAGTTTCTCAGAAAGGAAGTCCTGCTGTAGTCTCCATTTTATCAGAAAAAACCGAACAGTATATAAATCCTTTCTTTTTTGATCCTTTTGGAAATTCAGATCCTTTTGAACCCCAAGAAAGAAAATCACAAGGAATTGGTTCTGGAGTAATTATAAATAAAAATAAAGGTTATATTCTAACAAATAACCACGTTATAGATGATGCAAATGAGATAAAAGTAATTTTATTTGATAAAAGAGAACTTGAAGCAGAAGTATTGGGTACTGACCCTCTATCTGATTTAGCAGTACTAAAAGTTAATGCTGATGATTTAGAACAAGCATCAATGGGAGATTCAGATGATTTAGAAATTGGAGAATGGGTTATTGCAATAGGAAGTCCTTTTGGTCTTCATTTGAACCATACCGTAACTTGTGGAATAGTAAGTGCAAAAGGAAGAAGTGATGTTATATCAAGAGCTAATTTTGAAAATTTTATCCAACATGATGCAGCTATTAATCCTGGAAATTCAGGAGGAGCACTATTTGATTTAAACGGTGATTTAATTGGTATAAACACTGCAATTGCAACCGATGGATTTTCAAAATCTAATGCAGGTGTTGGTTTTGCAATTCCTATAAATCAAGCTAAAAGAGTTATCGAAGATTTAATAAATGGTGGACAAGTTTTAAGGGGTTATCTTGGAGTTATGATTCAAGATTTGGATGAAAACAAAGCAAAAGTTTTAGGATTAGAAAATAAGAAAGGTGCATTTATTAGTATGATTGTTGAAGATGGTCCAGCAGATAATGGAGGATTGAAAGAAAAAGATGTAATTATTTCGCTTAATTCAAAACCTATTGAAAATTCAAATCAACTTAGAAATGATGTATCAACTCTAAGGCCAGGTGAAACTGCTGTTTTTTCAATTATTAGAAATGAACTATTACAATCGATATCTGTTATATTAGGTCAAAGACCAAATGAAAATTCTATTGGAGATTCTTATAAAGAGCAAACCAGATATGATTTATTAGGATTAATAATTGATGATAATGATAATCAAGGAGTAAAAATTATTGATATTAATGCTAAAGGTGAAGCATACAGTAATAATATTAGAAAAAATGATATTATTAATGAAATTAATAGAAATGAAATTAATAATTCTGAAGATTATTATCGTGAAATTAAAAAATATTCCAAAGGTGATGTGATCATGCTAAGGATTGTTCGTGAAGGTAATAATCTTTATGAGGCATTCGAAATAAAATAATCTATTAATAAATAATTATTGTTTATTTGCAAATAAAATCAACGTACCATTCCAATCTTCTTTTTGATTATGATTGATATATTGAATATTTTTAAAACCACTAATTTCAAATTTCAAAATCCAATCTTTGATAGAAAGTGTATTTAAAGATAAATTAAATTCTTTATCCCAATTGAGTGATGGCTTATTTTCTAAGTAATGGTCAATTCCAATGATAAATAAACCCTTATTATTTAAATTATGATATACATTTTTCAAAACAAGGTCTAAATTTTTAAAGTAATAGAATGTTTCCATGCTGAAAATAATATCATACTTTCTATCAAATACATATTGTTCAATGTCTATATTTATATAGTGACCTCTTATATCACTCTTTTTTGCTTTATTAATCATCGCGGGGGCTCCATCTATACCAAGACCATAGTCACAATTTTTATTTTCTAAGATTTTTCTTACTACCCAGCCATTACCACACCCTAAATCTAAAAAGCTAAATGAATTATTTGTTATATTTGTTTCATTAGTAATAATTTCAAACATTTTCGATACAGACTTTGCATGTCCATTCTCCATACCTTTATCTTTATCTAAAAGAGCCCATTTATTAAACGTATCTATATTAATATTCATTATTAAACTCTAAAATCAGATTAATTAATATAATTATATCTAAAATTGTTAAATCTTGATCTTGATTTAAATCGAACTCTAGATTTTCGACATTATTAAAAACCATATCAACTAATAAAATTATATCTAAAATATTTAAAGAATTATCTGAATTAATATCACCGTAAATAATATTTATTCTCTCTAAATGAGGAGAACTATCTTGACCAAACTCATCGGTTACTATTAAACTTACTTGATAAGAACCAAAATTTTGATAAGTATGAACAGGATTATATTCATTAGATATAAATCCATCCCCAAAACTCCAATTATATTGGCTTATATTATTTTCATTAATTTGATTAGAAATATTAGAAAAGGAAGCTGTAAAATCATTAATTGTATAGTCAAATAATGCAACTGGTTCAGTAATTCCTCTTGGAAAAATGTTAATTAATGCAGCTTGACTTTCAATAAATGAAAATCCATCTCCATTTAAA
>CERI01065639.1_pt1 | contig 17296 bp, 12 predicted proteins | sample 350261 | NCBI WGS metagenome assembly CERI01 (sample SAMEA2620979, study PRJEB7988) | marine metagenome | isolation source: saline water (ENVO:00002010), including
AATATAAAAGAAGCTAATGCTATATTACCTTCTTTGTGACTAAATTGAAGCAATGATCGTGAACTACTCCCTTTAATTCTAAAAAATGTGAACTACCCCGCCCTCCCAGGCGAAACTTCCCCCTCTATTAGCTTAAGTTAGTTTGCTGTGTATTTCAGGCTATAGCTGAAACAGGGGCATTTTTTAGTTGATCCTGGTTCCCAAGCTCCAACAAGAGGTTATTACCTCTTTTTAATATATTATAGCTTGCATTCCTATCTGCATTTTCACAATAGTTGTAAGATTTGCATTTGAAAATAGATTGGCTTTCTCTATTTTCTTTGTAAATATATCCACATTGACTGGCAAGGGAAAATTGCGATCTGACCCTATAAGTTAAATTTATTAATTTAAGAGATTGATTTTTAAACAATTACATCATATGATATATCTTTATGCGGGCCCGTAGCTCAGCTGGATAGAGCAACAGCCTTCTAAGCTGTGGGTCAGAAGTTCGAATCTTCTCGGGCTCGCCATATATAAAACTATATAAATATATAGACCATATATGAATTTATAAGCAGATCTTTGGTAATTTAGTAAATTTATAACGCTAATTAAAAACTAATAATTCAACTTATATTGGCCATTAAAATTGGCTCTTAAAAACCTTGCATATTTCTAGCTAAATGCCTATAGCAATCAAATTCATCATTTTTTACCGCGTTAAATTTATTATTTTCTACAAAATAATAATCAATAATCTCTTTAATCCTCTTTCTTGCATCTAGCACCATTTTATTTATTTGATCACTGCAATATGACTGAATATCATGATTTTTGATCGATAATTTCCAATATTTTAAATGACTAATATTGGATAAATTATTATCAATTGCAAGTAATGCAGAAATTACCAATTGAGGGTCCTTCAATGATAAAAAATCTTTTTTCGATGGAGTAATTCCAGTCTTATAATCAATAATTTCTATCGATGAATCTTGATTAATAATCATTCTATCTATCTTGCCATAGATTTTTTTACCAGAAATATCGGCTTCTAAATATTTTTCTAATAAATTTTTACAATTTTGATATTGCTGATTATTTAAAATAAAATTTTCATAAATTTTTTGAAATTTTGGCCACCAAATTATTAATGAATTATAATTTAAAAAATATTGTAGAAATATATCCTTAAATATTTCATTTTTTTTATTACCACCAATATAGACTTCAAAAACTTTATGGATAAAACTACCAAATTCAGAAAATGAAGGCTGATAATCAATCTTTGGCAATTCTTTTAATTTTAAGATTTTTTTTGCATATATGTAATAAGGATTTTTAATTAATTTTACAATTTCAGTTATTGAAATTTTATCAATATTTTGGCCATAAAGATAGCCATCATATTTAATATTGATTGAATTATAGTTATTATTATTTCTATATAGTCTTTTTTCTTTAATCATTGTAATGTCAATATTTAAAAATTGACAAAATAATTGAAATCTTAGCCAAAATTGCGACGCTAACTTAACTGCATTATCACTAGATTCGTGTCTTGATAAAATAACCTTTGGAGCTGATAAATAATGACAAAAATCAAAAGCATTTACACCAATTTGCCTGAGTGAATTTTCAATATTTAAAAATTTTCTAATTTTTTTTCCGAGCCAATTTTCTGATTCTCTAGCGGGAAATATAGCATCATTTAAAGCACATAATATTATAATATCGCAATTAATCATTCTGGCCTCAATTGGCGATAATAGCTGGATATTTAGATTTGAATTTGTTTTTTTGAAAAAACTATAATTTTTAGCAATATCATTAAAAATACTAACAAATTGATGATAGTCGCACTCCAAATTTGCTTGTTGATTAATTCTAGCAAAAAAATCAAAAATCTCATTTGCCGCCCAACTATTTGAAACTATATTTGACCAATTATCATCTGTTAAATTTTCAATGAGCTTAATCATCATATTAAAATGACTGGCTATTGAATTAATATTATTTTTAAATAAAGATAAATCATGATTAAAAGATTGCCAAAATTTTATTAATTCTATATCTTGCAACTCATCAACTTTTTTTTCTATTGCGCCGTAGGTTTTATCACTAAGTTGCTGACGCAAAACCTCTATCTCAAATTTTAAAATTAGATCCTCATCTTTGCTATATTTGCATAATATATTTTTGTTGACAGCTAAAAATAAGTTGGCATCAAATTCATTTATCAGAAATTCATTTATTAAATTAATAAATATCAAGAATTGATCTGAATTAATTGGGCTTGATATTGAATTATTATATCTAATTTGGCGCATATCTAATTGCCTAGCTAATATGTCGCAAAAATTATTATCACTAGATATTACCGCTATTTTTTTATCATTATTATTTGCTAAAATATTGCAAATTTGATAAGCTTCTTCATATTCATTGCTACCTTGAATTAGGGTAAAATTTTCTGTAATATCTTTTTTTAATTTATTTATTCTTTTGTCATTTTTAACTAATTGTAAATCATTAATATTTTGGCTCTTAATAAAAATATTATCGGTTAATAACTTTCTTATTTTGCAATATTTATGAGTTGAAGATTGATCTAAATTTATTATTTTATGATCTTTTGGTAAGTTTAGATTTTGTATTAATTTATTATTATAATATTGCGGATCACTTTCGTAACAATCTTTTATATCTAAATAATTATTTAAAATAACTACTCCATTTGCTTGATTACTAATCTGTGTAATAAAATTACGATTTATCTTTGATGAGGCAGTTGAACCTGCAATTATGAGTGGATTTGCCAAATTATGAGATCTAATTAGATCTATAATTTTTGTTATAATAAAATTACTTTTATCACTACTTAAAATTATTTTGTCTCTTAGCAAATTATTTCTTATCTTTATATAAAATTCTGTTAAAAAGCTTAATGTTAATTGACGATGGTTCGACAAATCTGAATCATCTATTTTACTAAAATCAATATCAGAAATTGACTCATTAGCAATATCATTGAAGAAATGGCGCAAATTTTTTGCAATTGAAACAGCCCTATCTAGATTATTGCTACATGCAAAAATTTTATTTTTGACCACAATTTCTGCTATATAAAAAATTTCTTCAACTTCGCTTAAAATTTTATATTGAAGATAATCCGCTATTGCTAAATTTATTTCCCTTCTAGCAATGCTTGTATTGGAATTAACAATCCAGAAATCATTGTAATTTATATCTGCAATAGTCTTTATTTGCGGCAGAAATATATTTGAATCATCTGCTGCAAAATAATTTTTTAAATCTCTGCATAATCTTTTGCTTGTTAGCAAAATTACCAAATCATTAATATTTTTGTAATTTTTATTAATAAATTTATGTAATTCGTGGCAATAATTCTGATATGAAGAAATATTGTAAATATTGTTAGCCATTAATAAGGTTTTTAGCTTATAAAATTAAAATTGACTTAATTTATCAGTAAATTAATTTAAAATATCATCTTTAACAAATTTATAAGCAGTTTTTAACTAAGTAAATGAAAATTTTAATCCTTGGAGCTGGCATTATTGGAGTTACATCCGCTTACTACTTAGCCAAAGAGGGTCATGAGGTTAGCGTTATTGATATTAATAATTCTCCAGGGCAAGGATGTTCTTATGCTAATGGTGCTCAATTAAGTTTTTGCCATATAGAGCCTTGGATTAATAGAGCTTCAATTTTTAACATCATTAAAAATATATTTTTTATCAATGGGTCAACTTCGATACATAATCTAACTGATAAAAATTTTCTTTTATGGCTATTGTCTTTTATAAGAAACTCAACAAATAAAAATGCTATTAGAAATAGTAAAAACTTATATAAAATATCATCATATAGTAGAGAGCTTTTTTTAAAAATTATCAATGAGGAAAAAATTGATTTTAGCTTTGCTAGTAGTGGCATCCTTCACTTTTTTAGAAGTGATAAGGAGCTGCAAAAAGCAATAATGTTTTATAAAAAAATTGGCATTTCTTTTGAATATGACATTTTAGATCGTAAACAAACTCTAATCAAAGAGCCTAGCCTTTCAAAAGTTGATAGCATTTCACCACTTGCTGGCTCATTATTTTTTAAAAATGATTATTCCGGCAATTGTGAATTATTCACACAAAATCTAGCAAAAATATGTCACGATAAATATAAGGTCAAATTTATATTTAATAATAAAATTCAAAATATCTTAACTAATAAGAAAAAAATAACAGGTGTTAATACTGATCTAGGTGTATTTTATGCTGATAATTACATTTATGCCCTTGGATATAGAGGCATAAATTTACTAAAAGGCATAGATATTAATCTAAAAATTAAAGCAATAAAAGGTTATAGCATATCATCAGATATTAGCAATATTAATAATTCTCCTAAAATTGCAATTTGCGATACTAAAAATCGAATTGTTTATAGCAAAATTAATAATATATACAGAATGGCAGGGTTGGCAGAGATAAATAATTATAGCACTAATATTAACCCTACAAAAATAAGCCTTATTAATAAAATTGCCAGCGATTCATTTCAAAATATAGGTAAAATTAACAAGGATTCCTTCTGGTGTGCTCATAGACCGGTATCGCATAATTATTTACCAATAATTAAATGTGAAAATAAATATGGCAATCTTTATCTTAATACTGGCCATGGATCGCTTGGTTGGACTCTTAGTCTTGCTTCAGGAATGATACTTAATTTTTTAATTGCAAAAAAATTACCAGAAAGATTTGCTTTTTTACAAAAAACAAGCAATAATACCTTTTTAAATAAATAAAATGATGAAAATACTATTTGTTTGTACTGGCAATATATGTCGATCACCTACTGCCGAAGCAATTGCTCGCCATAAAGCTCATGTATATCAAGTTAGCGACAAATTTATCTTCGACTCTGCTGGTATTAATAGTAGACATTCTGGCAAATCTCCTGATCCAAGAGCTGTAGCTACAGGAAGTAAATATTGCATTTCATTTGACGGAATAAAGGCTAGACAATTGCAACAAGAAGATTTTGCAAATTTTGATCTTATATTAACTATGGATCATGGTCACTATACCTCTGCCATGGAGCTATGTCCTGAAGAATATAAAAATAAAGTTCATCTTTTGCTACAATATTGCAATGTTGAAAATAGCTGGGATGACGAAGTATTTGACCCATATTATCGTTCTAATAGTGGCTTTGATGAAGTATTTGTTATGATAGATCAAGCTATTAAAAATCTATTTGAGCAAGAAAGAGAAAAGGAATCATTTTAGACCAAGCATATCCACAAAGATTTAATTATCTTAATTTCTTTGCGCTTGATTATTTACTACAATTTCAAAAAAATATAGACTCATATCTAAGAATCACAAATATTAGCGCCCTTAATTTATAAAAACTAAAAAACCTATAGATACTATCTATTATTAATTTTAACAAAGTCTCTATTTTTATGCCCCATGTAGAGCTGCCTTGGGCGTCCAATTTTAAATTTTGGATCTTCTATCATCTCTTTCCATTGACATATCCAGCCAGCGGATCTAGCTATAGCAAAAATTACTGTGAATAAATTTGAAGGTATTCCCAAAGCTTTATATATTATACCCGAATAAAAATCAACATTAGGAAATAATTTTCTATCTATAAAATATTTATCATTTAAGGCAATTTTTTCTAATTCAATTGCAATATTTAGCAAAGGATCGTTTTTAACCCCTAATTCAGATAATACTTCGTGACATGCTTTTTTCAAAACAGCAGCTCTTGGGTCATAATTTTTATATACTCTGTGACCAAATCCCATTAATCTGAATGAATCATTCTTATCTTTTGCCTTTTTAATAAAATCAGGAATATTTTTAATTGAACCAATTTCTTGTAGCATTTCAATGACCTCTTCATTGGCACCACCATGTGCTGGACCCCATAATGATGATATGCCAGCTCCAATACAGGCAAATGGATTAGCTCCAGAAGATCCAGCAAGCCTAACTGTTGATGTAGAGGCATTTTGTTCATGATCAGCATGTAAAATAAAAATCATTTCCACTGCCTTTGCTATTACTGGGCTAACTTTATATTTTTCAAGAGGTGTTGCAAATAACATGTGTAAGAAATTTTCAGCAAATCCCAGCTCTGATTTTGGATATATAATTGGCTCTCCTATCGAATATTTATAAGCCATTGCAGCAAGGGAAGGCATTTTAGCAATAATTTGATATACCACATCAAGTCGCCCTTTTTGGCAAGTAATATCCATAGAGTCATGATAAAATGCCGATAAAGATGCAACCGCACCAACCATAATCGCCATAGGATGAGCTTTACGCGGAAATCCACGATATAAAATTGCAATCTGCTCATGAACTAGCATATTATTTTTGATATTTTTCTCAAAATCTGCAAAATCACTCTTATTAGGCAACTCTCTATTAAGCAATAAATATGCCACTTCTAAATAGTTACAATTTGCTGCTAAATCTTCAATTGCGTATCCAGCGTGACTTAATATACCCTTCTCACCATCAATATATGTAATTTTTGACTCACATGAGGCTGTTGCCAAATAACCTGGATCATATGTAAACATGCCACTTTCTTTGTAAAGCGAAGTAATATCAATTACATCTTGTCCTTGCGATGCTTGATAAATTGGCAAATTTATTTCTTTACCATTAGGTAATTTTATTGAAGCGTTATTTGACTTTGTCATATTTTACAATTATAATTGTTTAATCTTAATAATTTTATTATTAAATGGCGATAAATAAAGATAAAGATATAAATTAAAAAAATGTATAATCTTGGATTTAACAAAGATAAATCTAAAATAACAGTCATAGTTGCCATGTCTGGAGGCGTTGACTCCTCTGTTGTTGCATGCAAACTACAAGAAGAAGGATATAACGTTATTGGCATTACTTTACAACTATATGATATGGGCTCAATTAGTAAGAAAAAAAATAGCTGCTGCGCTGGAATAGATGTTTATGATGCCAAAAAAGTTGCTGCTAAATATAATTTTCCTCACTATATCATTAATTATCAGAGCAATTTTAAAAATGAAGTTATTGATGATTTTGTTGAATCATATATTAATGGCCAAACACCAATTCCTTGCGTTAAATGCAACCAATCAGTTAAATTTAGAGACCTACTTAAAGTTGCCAAAGATCTAGGGGCAGATTGCTTAGCTACTGGCCATTACATTAAACAAGTTAAAAATAATAATAATATATTTGAACTTCATAGAGCCCTTGATAATAATAAAGATCAAAGCTATTTTCTATTTGCTACAACATATGAACAACTAACCTATCTTAGATTTCCCTTGGGAAATAATGATAAAGAATATACTAGAAAAGAAGCGGCAAGATTAGGTCTTGAAATTGCTTCAAAACCCGACTCGCAAGATATTTGCTTTGTTCCAAATGGTGATTATGCTAGTGTTATTAAAAAATATCGACCCCAATCATTCAAAAAAGGAGATATTTTACATATAGAATCCAAAAAGAAATTAGGTCAACATCAAGGCATAATTAATTATACTTTGGGCCAAAGGAGAAAAATTGGCATATCTTCGCCAAGCCCATTATATGTGGTAAAAATTGACTCTAATCAAAATATAATTTATGTTGGAGAAGAAAAATTTCTCCATAGTCAAAATTTTAAAATCAGAGATATAAACTGGCTGGCAATCGATATTAAGGACAAAATCATCAAAGCTAGTGTTAAACTTCGCTCATCTCAAGAGCCGCAACCAGCAAAAATAACCATTAATAATGATAATAGCGCTGATATTATCATGAAATCAATGACAAAAGCCATTACACCTGGTCAAGCATGTGTAATATATAGCGACCAAAGAATGTTAGGTGGTGGCTGGATTATATAATCAACTATAATTAAACCAAAATCATAAACTATTGACATTAATCAATTAATTTGTAATCTTGGCATAAATTTTTTTAAATTTAATCAGTTAAAAAATGTCACAAGATTATGATTTGATCGTTATTGGCGGCGGTCCGGGTGGTTATGTTGCAGCAATTAGAGCTGCCCAATTAGGAATGAAAGTTGCCTGCGTTGAAAAAAGAAAATCCCTTGGCGGTACCTGTTTAAATGTTGGGTGCATACCTTCAAAAGCAATGCTTGAAACTTCGCATAAATTTCACGATGCTAATCACAATTTTAAAGATTTAGGCATCGATATTTCAAAGCCTAAAATTGATGTTAAAAAATTAGTAAAAAACAAAAATGATATTATATCTGGACTAACCCAGGGTATTGCAGGGTTGTTTAAAAAAAATAAAATAGAACATATTATTGGTCATGCAAAATTTATCGATCAAAATAATATTGAAGTTACTAATGACAAAAAATCTAATAAAATTTCAGCAAAAAATTTCATAATTGCCACAGGATCAGTTGTAACAAATCTAGGCAATGTTGAAATTGACGAAAAAACAATTATATCTTCTACTGGCGCATTAGACTTGCCTAAAGTTCCTAAAAAAATGATTATTATAGGTGCTGGAGTTATTGGTCTTGAACTTGGATCTGTGTGGAGCAGGTTTGGCAGTGATGTTGAAGTTATCGAATATCTTGATAAAATCACACCTTCTATGGATAATGAAATATCGCGCAATTTCCAGAAAATCCTAGAAAAGCAAGGCATCAAATTCAGGCTTTCAACAAAAGTTTTAGATGTTGCTAAAACAAAATCTGGAGCCGAAATCACCATTGAAAATGTTAAAGATTCTAAAAAAACCAAATTATCAGCAGATATTGTTCTGATTGCCATTGGCAGAAGGCCAAATACTGAAAATCTTGGCTTAGAAAATATTGGCGTCAAAATAAATGAGCGTGGTTTTATAGAAAATAACCACCTTAAAACAAATATAGATAATATATTCGCTATTGGCGATGTTACAACTGGCCCTATGCTTGCTCATAAAGCTGAAGATGAAGGTGTTGCGGCGGCAGAAATAATCGCTGGTCAAGCTGGTCACGTAAATTACGAAGTAATACCAAATGTAATATACACCCATCCTGAAGTTGCATCTGTTGGCAAAACTGAAGAGGAACTTAAAAATGCTAATATTTCATATAAGGTTGGTAAATTTTCAATGATAGCTAATTCTAGAGCAAGAGCAACCTATGATGATCAAGGCTTTGTAAAAATTCTATCCGATGCAAAAAGCGATAAAATTCTAGGTGTTCATATTATTGCCAGAGAGGCTGGTAACACAATTCATGAAGCTGTAATAGCCATGGAATTTGGTGGAAGCGCTGAAGATGTTGCAAGATCCTGCCATGCACATCCAACATATAATGAAGCTGTTAAGGAAGCGGCTATGGCAGTTGACAAAAGACAAATTCACAGCTAATGTCAAGCAAAATAGATAAATCAAAGCTACCTTCTCGTTATGTAACTCACAGTCATGGCTGCGAGGCTAGAAAAACAATGCTTTACAACATTAAAACTGATCTTTACCCAACGGGTCTTAGCGATAGTGATCTTGACAAACCAATAATTGGCGTTGTAACAGCATGGAACGAAGCTGCACCTTGCAATATTGCTCTTCAAAGACAGGCGCAGCCCGCTAAAAAAGGTGTCAAAGAAGCAGGTGGTACTCCTCGAGAATTTACCACTATTACCGTTACTGACGGTATTGCTAATGGCCATCAAGGCATGAAATCCTCTCTTGCATCACGCGAAGTTATTGCCGATTCTGTTGAATTAACAGTTAGGGGTCATTGTTATGACGCATTAGTCGCAATTGCCGGCTGCGACAAATCTCTTCCTGCTATGATGATGGCAATGTGTCGCCTAGATATTGCTAGTGTATTTATGTATGGCGGGTCAATCTTGCCTGGCAGATTTCAGGGAAGGGACGTAACTATTGTTGATGTTTTTGAAGGTGTCGGTCAAAAAGATGCTGGCAAAATGACAGCATATGACTTGCATTTATTATCTAAAGCTGCGTGCCCTAGTGCAGGCGCATGTGGTGGCCAATTTACTGCAAATACCATGGCCTGTGTCAGTGAAGCAATTGGGTTGGCACTTCCTGGATCATCTGGCGCTCCTGCACCTTATGAATCTCGTGATCAATATGCCTATATTTCTGGTAGAGCAGTTGTTGATTTAATAAGAAATAAAATTACTGCCAGAGATATTGTTACTAAAAAAGCTCTTGAAAATGCCGCAACAATTGTAGCTGCTACTGGTGGATCAACAAACGCTGCGCTTCATCTTCCAGCCATTGCTAATGAATGTGGCATTGATTTTGACTTATTTGATATTGGTAAAATATTCAAAAAAACACCCTATATTACCGATATGAAACCAGGAGGCAAATATGTTGCCAAAGATTTATATGAAGCAGGAGGAGTGCAAATGGTTCTTAAAGTTCTTTATGAAGAAGGATTTATTCATGGTGACTGCCTTACTGTAACTGGTAAAACAATGGCAGAAAATTTAAAAAATGTTGAATTTAACAAAAATCAAGATGTTGTGTACCATCCAAAAGCTCCTTTATCTAAATCTGGTGGCGTTGTTACATTAAAAGGCAATCTTGCTCCTGATGGCGCAATTGTCAAGGTTGCTGGCATGTCTAAAGATAAGTTAACTTTTAGCGGTATTGCAAGATGCTTTGACTGCGAAGAAGACTGTTTTAAAGCTGTTGAAAATAAGGATTACAAAATTGGCGATGTCTTGGTTATTCGCTATGAAGGGCCAAAAGGAGGTCCTGGCATGAGAGAGATGCTTGCAACAACTGCTGCTATATATGGTCAAGGCATGGGAGATAAGGTGGCACTTATCACTGATGGTAGATTTTCAGGAGGAACTAGAGGATTTTGCATTGGTCATGTCAGTCCAGAAGCCTATGATGGCGGCATGATAGCCTTACTCAAAGATGGCGATAAAATTAAAATCGATGCCATTAATGGTCAAATATCAGTTGATATAAGCGCCAAAGAAGTAATGGAACGCAAAAAAAACTGGCAACCAATTAAAAACCAATATCAAAGCGGTACCTTATGGAAATTTGCACAAACAGTAGGATCAGCAAGATATGGAGCAGTCACACATGGCGGAGCTAAATCTGAAGTAAAATCATACAAAGATATATAATAGCTTAAATATAACAATTTGATATTTGATTAGTTAACTCATTAATTAAATCAAAATACATTTCTTTATCTGGTTTTTTACCAAAGCCAAGTGGGTCTATTATCTTTACTGGAATTTGATATTTTTTTGCTAATTGATCAATAATTTTATTAGTAAAATTATTTTCACTTAAAATACATTTGATATCTTTATTGATAATATCTCTTTTTATATCAATTACATCTTTGGCGCTTAGAATTTCTTTAGGGCTTTTTGATATATAATTTATTTTCTTTAAATTATATGATTTAGCGTAATATCGATAGGCATCGTGAAAAAATAATATTTCTATATTAGCAATATTGGCTAGCTTTTTTTTCACTTTTTTATCTAATATTTCTAGCCTATTTATTAAATCCTTGCTGTTTTTACTATATAATAACTTATTATGTGGATATTGATTTATTAATATTTCTGTGAAATTTTTCACAAATTTTATCATTAACTTAACATCAAGCCAAATATGATAATCATAACCACTATGATTATGGTTATTATTAGTTAATTTTATTAATTCAATATTAGCAATTTCAATAATAGAATATGACTTTTGATATATATTAGAGTTTTTAAAAATATTACTTAAGAAAGTCTCGTAATTACTATCAATATATATAATTAATTCAGCTAAATTAGCTTTTTTAATATCTGAGGGCTTTATAATATAATCATGAGGAGTGCTATTATCATTTACAATTATTTTTATATTCTTATTATTGGTAATATTGGCTATTAATGAATATATTGGCTTAATTGTAGATAATATATTGCCTTGCTCACTAGCATTTGCGTAGTTAAAGTTAAGTGGCAGAGCTATGAAGAATATTGCTAATAATTTGACTAAATTCATATTTAAATAATTATGTTGATCAATATAAACAATTTAAGCGTCAAACGTCAAGGAAAAAAAATCCTAGATAATATTAATCTAAAAATTGATAAAAGCGACTTTACTACAATTATTGGGCCAAATGGTGCTGGCAAATCAATGCTTGTTAAGACTATAATTGGAGTTGTCAATGCTAATAGCGGATCAATTAGAAAAGCTCCTAATTTAAAAATTGGCTATTTGCCACAAAAATTCAATATTGATTCTTATTTGCCAATTTCTGCTAAAAGATTTTTAAGCCTGGGTTTTTTAAGCCCCAAATCTTCAATTTTAGATTTAGACAATATTATCAATGAATGTAAGATTGCTAAAATTATCGATAAGCAAATAAGATCATTGTCAGGTGGCGAGTTACAAAGGGTTTTACTTGCTTTTAGCTTGCTTAATGATCCAGATTTATTAATTCTAGATGAGCCGGTACAAAATCTTGATATTTCAGGTCAGTTAGAATTTTACAAATTATTAAATAAAATTTATCAAAAACGTAAATTAAGTATCTTGATGATTTCGCATGATTTGCACATGGTTATGGCCTCAACCAAAAAAGTTATTTGCCTTTACAATAAAATATGCTGCCATGGCAAAGCAGATATTATAGCAAATGACCCTGAATTTAAATCAATTTTTGGTCATGATATGTCTGAGATGATGGCAATTTATCAACATTCTCACAATAAAAAATGAATATAATATTTGAGCCTTTCATATTTAAAGCATTGATCGCTGGAATTATTATTGCAATTTTGGCTGGAACTATTGGTTGCTTTATTGTATGGAAAAAAATGGCCTATTTTGGTGACTCTCTTGCTCATAGCTCTCTTCTTGGTATTGCTTTTGGGATTATGCTTGGCATTAATCTAAATTTTGCAACATTAATTTCATGCCTATTATTTGGAGTTATTCTAGCTTATATGCAGCAAAAAAGAACCTTAGCTACCGACACTTTACTTGGAATATTGGCTCATAGCTCGTTATCAATTGGTATAATTGCCATAAGCATAATGAATGCTAATTTTGATTTGCACAATTATCTCTTTGGAGATATTCTTACCGTTTCTACACAAGAAATATTATGGATTTTAAGCACCTCTATAATTATTTTAATCATCTTATATTTAAATTGGCCTAAATTACTATTAATGACAATAGACAGAGATATTGCAAAAGTAAAAGGTATAAATACCTCAATATTAGATATTATTTTAATATTTATGATAACTCTAATTGTTGCTTCATCAATTAAAATATTTGGAATATTGCTAATTTCTTCAATGCTGATAATACCAGCTGCAACTGCTAAACAAATTGCTAAATCACCAGAAAAAATGGCCTTTTTAGCCGCATTATTTGGAATTATTTCAGTGTTAATTGGCATTATAATTTCAGTTATCATTGATGCGCCAACCGGTCCAACTATAGTTGCAACATCATCATTATTATTTTTTGTAATTAATAAATTTGCTAATTAGTCATTGTATTTTGATTAATTGAAATTAAAGTAACATATATGTTTCCTTGCTCTTCTTGCAGGCGCAACTATTTTATTCTTAACTATCTTTAGTATTTTTAAGAATCATTTATGGAGAGATGGCCGAGCGGTCAATGGCAGCAGACTGTAAATCTGCCCGCGTTAGCGTACGCAGGTTCGAATCCTGCTCTCTCCACCATTCACAAATTTTATTTATTGTAATTTCTTTTCAATTGGTTGATAAAAAATTTAAACTCAATTCTAAATTCTCACCAGCTGGTGATCAAGTTCAGGCAATTTCAAAATTAATTAACGGCCTTAATAATGGCGATAAAGATCAGTCATTACTTGGTATTACTGGCTCTGGTAAAACATTTACCATGGCCAATATCATTGCCAAAACTCAACGTCCAGCAATGATCATGGCTCACAATAAGACCCTAGCAGCCCAAATATATGGGGAGATGAAAGAGTTTTTTCCAGATAATGATATTGGCTATTTTGTATCTTTTTACGATTATTACCAGCCAGAAGCATATGTGGCAAAAACCGATACCTACATAGAAAAAGATAGCTCAATAAATGATCAAATCGACAGATTAAGACATAGCGCCACTAGATCCCTTCTTGAAAGCAGAGATTCAATTGTTGTAGCCTCTGTATCTTGTATATATGGCATTGGTTCACCAGAATTTTACAGTGATATGGTTCTTAGGGTTAAAGTTGGCGAAAATGTTAATCAGCAAAAATTCTTACTAAGATTAACCGATCTTCAATATCAAAGAAATGATATAAATTTTGAAAGATGCAATTTCCGCGTAAGAGGAGACGCCCTAGATATTTATGCCTCTCATATGGAAGATAGAGCCTATAGAATTAACTTTTTTGGCGATGAAATTGAAGAAATATTAGAATTTGACCCGCTAACCGGTGAAAATTTTAATAACTTAAATGAAGTAGCAATATATCCATCATCGCATTATGTAACTCCTAAAGAAAATGTTCACCTTGCAATTAAAGCAATTAAATCAGATTTAAAAGAGCATCTAGAATTTCTTGAATCTAATAATAAAATTGTTGAAGCTCAAAGATTAAATCAAAGAACAATTTACGACCTTGAAATGCTGCAAACAACAGGAACATGTAAAGGAATTGAAAATTATTCTCGCTATTTAACAGCAAGGTCAAAAGGAGCGCCGCCTCCAACTCTTTTTGAGTATCTACCTCAAGATGCATTATTATTTATTGATGAAAGCCATGTATCAATTCCACAAATTAATGGCATGTATCGCGGCGATTTAGCTCGCAAATCTACATTGGTTGAGCATGGTTTTAGACTTCCTAGCGCATTAGATAATAGACCATTAAAATTTGAAGAATGGCAAAAATTTAAACCCCAAACCATATATGTTTCTGCAACTCCTGGAAATTATGAAAAAGAAAATTCAACCCAAATTGTTGAGCAAGTTATCAGGCCAACTGGATTATTAGATCCAATATGTGAAATTAGGCCAATAAAAAATCAGGTCCAAAATTTGCTACAAGAAGTTAAAGAAACAACTGAAAAGGGTTTTAGAACTTTGGTTACAACTCTAACTAAGAAAATGGCCGAAGATTTATGCGACTATTTTAACGATATGAATATTAAGGTTGTTTATATTCATTCCGATGTTGATACCCTAGATAGAATCGAAATAATTCAAGATTTAAGAATAGGAAAATATGATTGCCTGATAGGGGTTAATCTTCTTAGAGAGGGTCTTGATATACCAGAATGCGCCCTTGTTGCAATTCTTGATGCAGATAAAGAAGGATTTCTAAGGAATGAAACATCCCTAATTCAAACCATAGGCAGGGCAGCAAGAAATTCTGAGAGCAAGGTAATATTATATGCTGATAAAGAAACTAAATCAATTAGGTCTGCAATTAATGAAAATAACAGAAGAAGAGACTTGCAAATAAAACATAATAAAAAACATAACATCACCCCAAAAACAACATTTAAAAAGATTGGCTCAGCACTTGAAAACCTCTATAAAAAATCAAATGAAAATGATAATAGCAAAAATAAATCAATACCAAGCGATTCAGAAATCGAGCAATTAAAAAAACAAATGCTAGAAGCAGCAGCCGATCTTGATTTTGAAAAAGCAGCCAAAATTAGAGATCAATTAAAACAATTTGATAAGCTGAAATTATTATCATAGCCACTTGAGTTTAGACGCTAATTTTCTATAAACTATCTCTAATATTAATTACCATTTTTCTCGACTTTAATTTATACAAATCCCAATTATTATTCTATATACCGAACTTTCACCCCAAAAACCCCATTTACCCACGCAAACACTACAATCAACACTTTTTCACACCCATTTTGTTGTGACTGTTTATATACATTAAACCTTGACATATATGTTATTTAGCCTAAACTAGCTTATATCAGTTAGTTGTGTTTACTATATATAACAATCCCATGTATATCAGACGTAATGTTTCCAGAAAGACTAATGGCAAGGATTATGTAGGTTATTTCTTAGTCGAAGGCTATAGAGATAAAAAAACAGGAAATGTTAAACAAAAAATTCTAGCAAATCTGAGCCATCTGCCAGAAAAAACCATATTAATGGTTAAAGATTCCTTAAAAGGAAACACCCCGATATCAAAAACCAAACTAGAAGATCTAGAAGTATTATCCACCAAACAATGTGGTAACATCAAAATCTTCTCCAAACTCTATGATCAATATTTCGGCAAATACTTCACTGACAAGAATTACAACAACGCCCTAAGGGCAATAGCAATAAACAAGATCTTCGATCCTAAAAGCAAAAACAGCATTAATAATTGGCTTAATGAAGTAGATATGAGCTATAAGATAATCAATAAGAACGATCTCTATGATTGTCTAGATTATCTAGAGTTAGAACAGCCCAAAATAGAAAAAAGACTATCTAAGCAAAATCAAGATAAGAATCAGCAAAACAAAGAAAGTAACAACATTCTCCTCTATGATATAACCTCAACTTACTTTGAGGGCAAAGGAGCAGAGCAGATATGTAAATATGGCTATAGCAGAGATCATAGATCTGACAGAATTCAGGTAAATATCGGACTAATAGCAAATTCTGATGGTACTCCAATCTCAGTAGAGATAATAGCCGGAAATATCACCGACAAACAAACCCTTCAATCTCAAATGGATAAAATAAAGGATAAATTCAACATCAAAGATTTAACCTTCATCTTCGACAGAGAGATGAAGAGTAAAGTTAATCTAGAATATCTACAAGAAGCTGGATATGATTACATTACAGCCTTATCTCATAGTGAATTAAAGAAGAAAGCTGAAGCAAACAATAATATTCAGATGAGTCTTTTTGATAAAGATGATTTAGCTTCTTTTGAAGTAGACGATAAATATTATTCTTTAGTCCACAACCCTCTCAAAGCTCATAAAGATAAAAATGATAGATTAAAGCTTATTGAGAAAACAGAAGAGAAAATAAAGAAGATTCGGGAATTAAAGAGAGATTATTCACCTACTCAGATTCAGGATAAAATAAGTAAAATCATCAATAGATACAAGTGTGAGAAATATATAAATTACAATATTAAGGAAGTGGAAAAAGAAGTGGAAATCAAGAAAGAAAAACTTACCAAGATCTGTGGACAAGTAGAATACACAAAAAACACCAATAATACCAATTCCCATCTTTAATACTATATATAACTAACCCCA
>CERI01002348.1_pt1 | contig 17285 bp, 20 predicted proteins | sample 350261 | NCBI WGS metagenome assembly CERI01 (sample SAMEA2620979, study PRJEB7988) | marine metagenome | isolation source: saline water (ENVO:00002010), including
TTATCATTAGGAACAGGAGGTTTATCATTAGGAACAGGAGGTTTAGGATCTGCAGGTTTATCATTAATAACAACATCAATTTTCTCTGATTCAATATCAGGGTTAACAGGTTGTTTATTTCTACCTAATATATAATCCATTTACTATTAAATTATATAAAAAAATCTTTTTTAATATGTGTTTCTAATATTTTTTTGGAATTTTTTAAAATAATTTTGTCAAGTTTTTTGTTAGGATTATTAATAATATTTGCTATTTCTTGATCAGGATTTTCTGTTAATCCAACAACATAGCAATTATATTTATCTTTGAATAAATTACCTTGTTTAACCCATTCATCATGTAAAATAAGAATACAATCATTATAAATTGCTTCTAAAAATGTATATTGTGTTCCACCTCCATCACCTTTTATAATACTCATATCTACAATATATTCACAATTATTAAGTAGATTATTAGAATCAGAATCAGTTAGAGGTAAATTCTTAGGGAATTTTTTCATCCAATATTTTTCAAAATCTTCTTTTAGTCCTAATGAACTTAATTTATGATGAACATACAATCTATTTTCAGCACCGAAAATATGTATTTTATTAGAATCATAATCTATTAATCGATTTGCTTTTAAAATAATTTCAGTATGTTTATCAAAATCAATTCTTGAAATAGATAAACAATTATATGAACAATTTTGATTATTATCTATTAAAGGATATTGATAAAAAGGATGAACTTTTAGAACTGATTGGATACCTAAATTATTTAATAAATAATGATATACTGTATCTCTAATAGTAAAAATTCTGAATCTTTTAATTTTTTCAACAAATTCTTTATTTTTAACTTCAGTAGGATCATGAATAATAAGAATAGTTGAATCGGGAAATTGATCTAAATATTCATAATAATTTTTATCAATTGCAGTAATTACTAAATTATCTAATTTAATTAAATCATCAATAGATTTATTTTGGTATTCAACACCATAACCGAAATTTCTTTTACTTTTTTCAGATTTTTTAGTAATCTTAAATATAGGAAAATTAAATGTTAAAGATAAATGTGCTGTCATAGTGACCCATCCACCATAAACAGGTCTTGCCATATAAACTAAATTCATTTATATGAATAAAGATAAAAATTTATAAAAAAAAACTAAATATTAAAAAAATGAATTATTAACTATAACTGTTTTCATATTATTCCTTTCATCGCTAGATAAAGGACCACCTCCAAATAAATCTGAGGGTAATTCACCATTAGATTCATTATCTAAATCTTGTACTATTTCTTCTATATTTCCTTCATTATTAGAATTATCTTCAACAACTTCTTCAACTTTTTCAACTTTTTCAACAGAATCTTTTTTCCCTTTAGGTAATAACATTTGTATATCATCAGGTAAAGGAATATTTTTAGGATTCTTTTTACCTTTTTCTTTAAAAACTATTTTCTTAAATTCTTGAGATTCATTAGTAGATTCTTCTTGTAAATAAACTCTATCATCAATAAATGTTTTCATAATAAACGGATTATTATCCATTTCATTCATATATTTTTTTTTTTGTAATAATCTATTTCTAATAACTGGATTTAAAAACATCTATATACTATACTTATATTAATTATTTGTATTAAACAAATAATCTAATTTAATAAAATTAAATCCAAAATTTTTATTATATTTTTTATGATGAATAAAATGTGATACACCAAGTATATTATAATCACTATGAGTTATAATAGCAGATAAATTGGAAAGAAATATCCATACAAAAATTAATTCTTTTGGTAACTGAGTAAATATTAATGGAATCATTATGAATCCTTCATTGAGAATTAGTGATTCTAACATATGACCACTATTAAAGATAGAAGCATATGTATCTACAAATTTATGATGTAAATAATGAATATTATTGTAACAAAATCTTGATTTATGAAATATTCTATGAATAGAATAAAAATAAATATCAGCAATAACAAATGTAAAAAACATACTACAAAATATTTCATAGTAACTATAATCTTTTATATTCCAATTATCATATCCTCTATATTTTAGAATAGGGAAAAATAGTAACATTCGTGAAGGAATATTTATTAGTGTTGAATTGTAAGCACAGTTAATAGTTCCTTTAATAAATTTATCATAATCTATTTTTTTTATTTTACTAAATCTTTTTTCTTGTAATAAGTTATTTTTTTCGTAATAAACATCAGTTAAATAAAATATTCCACATAAGAAATATGTAGAAATATATGTATATAGTATTAACCCATTAAAATCATATGTATTAAAATGATTATATAATGTATATTCTAAACAAGTTGATAAAAATAATGTAATATACCAGGGTCTATTTTCTTCTGGAGAATGAAAAAAATATTTTAGCATTTAAGAATATAATTATATTATTTTTAAATGTTAAAATTATTTAATGAAAATTTAATAGAAGTAGGAATAGATGAAGCAGGTAGAGGTTGTTTATTTGGTCCAGTTTGTATTGCTTCAGTTTCTTTAACTAATTTAGAGGATCCTTTGGTCAAAGATATCAAAGATTCTAAGAAATTATCTGATAAAAAAAAGAATATTTTATATGATTTTATAATTAATAATTCTAATTATTCAATACAATTGATAGATGAAGAAATTATTGATAAAGAAAATATTCTTCAAGCAACTTTAAAAGGTATGCATTTATGTTTAGATGAAATAAATTCAAAAATAGATATTGATATGATTTTAGTCGATGGAAATCATTTTCATGATTATTTTAGTTTAAAACAAGATAAATTCTTAAAGCATGAATGTATTATAAATGGCGATAATAGATATATAAATATTGCAGCAGCATCTATTTTAGCAAAAGTAACAAGAGATCGTCATATAATAAATTTATGTGAAAAAGATGAAAATTTTAAAAAATATGATTTACAAAATAATAAAGGATATGGGACAAAAAAGCATATGGATGCTATTAAAGAATTTGGAATTATAAATGGACATAGGAAAACTTTTAAACCTTGTTCGAATTACGTTTAAAAAAATCAGAAGAAAATCTCATGGTAAACAAAGAAATAAACCAAAGAAAAGATCTAAAATAAATAAAAAAAAAGAAATCTAAGAAAAGATCAAGAAGATAATCTTTTCACTTGATAACTTAATTTATCAATAATTTGTTGTTGTGCTTTAATAATTGATTTTAATTCTTTAACTTCATTAGTACATGTAAAATCTTCTTCTAAAGACGGTATAAAGAATTTACTAGAATAAATTATATTACCTGTTTTATCTTTTATATATTTTTTAACAGACCAATTATTAGATCCGTTATTTAATATTAAACAATCATTACCAAATCTAACGAATTTACCACCTGTATAAAAATATTCTTGATTATCTTTAATACAAAGATATTTTACAGGAGTATTTTTAGTAATATCATAAGGAAATTCAATTTGTGAAAATCCTTTAAGTTCTTTTTTTATTGTATTTAGATCGGTAGTCATATATATTATTTTTATTTTTATTTTTAACTATTAATCAAAAGATAAAATAATAGGTCTTTCATCAAGTTTCTCAGTATTGATTTTTTTATTAGAGTATTTGATGATTTGGTAATAATTAAATTTTTCACCTTTAATACATTTTTCTTTAGACAAAATATTATAATTATGTTGTTTTAATAATTGTCTTAAAATAGTAATGCATTTTTTTTCATCAATTCTGGTTAAATGTTGTTTTGCTTTGCATGGGAGATAGTAATCAGTTAATCGTGGTAACATTGCTTTTAATTTTTCAACAGTATTTAGATCAACTAAATTTTGTTTTGTGAATAAATTAGAATCTTTATAATCAGATAAACCATATAGTTTAATTATATCATTAACTAAATTAAAGTCTGGTTTAATCTTAAAAAGTTGATCTTTCATAATTTATATTATATATTTAAAAATAATTTTTTAAATATAATAAATATTTATAATATATAAATGTCAGAAAGCAATTCAAGTGAATTTGACCCTGGTCCAGAACCTCAGATAGAATTAGACTTACCAGATTCTGAATCAAGTGGAAATATTCAGTTATCTCCAATTTATGCGGATTATCAAAGAGGATCAGACCCTAAATCAGAAGAAGATATAAGTGAATTAAATAAAGTTTATCAACCTTGGACGATAATAGATACATATTTTCGTGATACAAATTATTATAAAACACAACATCAAATAGATTCATTTAATGAATTTATTACATCAGATGAAAATGGGATAAGAAAAATTATAAAAAGAAATAATCCTTTAAGAATTTTTAAAGGTGAAACATCAGAAGGAAATTATTCATATGAAATGGAAATATTTTTTGGTGAAACTATTGATGGAGTTAATAAAGAAATTATTGATGGTACAGATAATATCTTTATTACTAGTCCTTCTATTTATAATGAAGAAACTGATACATCAACATATATGTATCCTAATGAAGCAAGATTAAAAAGTTTAACTTATAAAACATGTGTATATTGTAATATAGGAATTAAATATATATTTCATGGATTATCAGATACAGATCCTAAAAAGGTAGTTATCAAAAATTTTGAAAAAGTAAATATAGGATGTATTCCAATTATGCTTCACTCAAAATTATGTATTTTAAATAAATTAGATCCTATTAAATTATCAAAATTAGGAGAATGTCCATATGATCAAGGAGGGTATTTTGTAATTAAAGGAAAAGAAAAAGTTTTTTTATCACAAGAATCAACTGTAAATAATATTCTTTATATAAATAAAGTTTCAGGTGATAATATTATTTTAAAAGGGACAATTAAAACTGTTTCAAATGAAGGTTTTCAATCAAGTAGAACAAATTATGTTACTTTAAGATCCGTTAATTTATTTCTTACACAAGGGTTAAAAAAATTTTTAATGGAAGGATATGATATCAATGAAAGAAAAGAAAATATATTAGATACAAGAATATTAGGTATAAATGAATCAAATGGTGGTAAAGATTTAAATATTCCAGTATTTATTTTATTTAGAGCATTAGGATTTAATACTGATAATGATATTTTAAAATTAATAATTTATGATTCTGATGATACTCTTTTAAAAGAAAAATTATTAAAATTAATTATGCCAAGTATTAAACATTCTCAACCAATTTATAATCAAAGAGATGCTATTCATTTTTTATCTTTACATGTTAAGAATAAAGAAATAATTAATGTAATAGATGCTTTAAATAATAATTTCTTACCTAATTATGGGAATAATTATAAATTTAAAGGAATTTATTTGGGATATATGTGTAGGCAAGTTTTATTAACACATTTAGGAATTTTAAAAGAAGCCGATAGAGATTCATATACAATGAAAAGGATAAATTTAGCAGGTTCATTACTATTAGAATTATATCGTGAATTATGGGGAAAATTTACAAAAGGTATTCAAAGAACTCTTGATGACGAATTTAAAATTTTATTAGAAGGTGAAGGAAAAATTGATGTATCTGAAGTAATTAATGAAATTAATAAAGATTCTGTATTTAATTGTAAAATCATGGATGATATTGTTAGATCATTTGGTGCTAGTTTTGGTACAGGTATTTCAAAGAAGCAAGGTATTGTTCAGGATTTAAATCGTAATGTTATGTTAGGAACTTTATCACACGTTAGAAGATTATCAACACCATTACCTTCGAGTTCAAAAACATTTGGTCCAAGAAAACTTCATAATTCTCAATGGGGTATAGTTTGTCCAATAGAATCTCCTGATGGAGGAAATGTAGGAATAATAAATCATTTAGCAATTATAGCAAAAATTACTACAAATATTTCTGAAACAGGAATACTAGAAGCATTAAAAGATATGAATATATTATTTTTAGAAAGTTTAACTCCTTATGATTTTTATAATACAAAAATATTTTTGAATGGTAAATTTATAGGAGTATATACAAATGGACCATTTTTATATAAATATCTTAAATTATTAAAATTAAATTCAATAATTAATGTGAATACATCAATATCATTTAATATTGATACAAATGAAATCTTTATATTTACAGATTCAGGAAGAATTATTCGTCCTGTATTATTCTTAAAAACAAATTCGGATATTGAAAAATATAATGAATTTATTGAAGGGGATTATAATTTATTAGAAAATTGGAATAAATGTATTCATGGATTAGTTTATAATTATAATCCTAATGTTAGTGTTTATGATAATACATATTACAGAGATATTCTTAATGAAATTAAAGATAAAGAAGATAATTATATGGAATTTTTAGAAAAAAATGCTTCACCTATAGAGTATTTAGATTCTATGGAAACTGAAAATTCATTTATTGCAAAAGATGTAAATTCTATTGATAAAGATTATACACATTGTGAAATTCATCCTTCATTAATAATGAGTGCTGTTGCATTAAATATACCTTTTTCAAATAATTCTCAATATCCTAGAAATGTATTTTCTTGTCAGCAAACAAAACAAGCAGTCGGAGTATATTCAAGTGCTTATAATTCTAAGTTTGAGACATTTGCCCATATACTTTATTATCCTCAGAAACCTATTGTCACAACAAGATATAAAAAATATACTGATGTTGATAAATTACCTTACGGTATCAATGCAATAGTTGCTATAGCATGTTATAGTGGTTATAATCAAGAAGATGCTGTAATTTTAAATGAAACTTCTGTTCAAAGAGGTTTATATAATTCTTTATATTTAAGAAGTTATGGAGAATCAGAAGAAGATGAAAATGGTAAAAAGGTTTATTTTTCAAATCCTTTATTGGAACCAAATACAATGATAAAAAATCCTCAAAAATATGATAATTTAGATGATAATGGATTTATTAAAGAAGAAACTTATATAACACCAAATGATACTATTGTTGGTAAATGCTATAAATCAAAAGATAAAGATGGAAAAGAAATAACAAATTGTTTTGGTGCCACTATAAAATTTGGAACATCGGGAATAGTTGATAGAGTTGTTGTTAATAAAAATAAAGAAGGTTTAAGAACTTGTAAAGTGAGAGTTAGGAAAATTAAAATACCAGGAATAGGTGATAAATTTACTTCACGATGTGGACAAAAGGGTATGTGTGGAATGATAATAAAACAAGAAGATATGCCTTTTACAAAAGAAGGTTTAGTTCCTGATATAATTATTAATCCTCACGCTATACCTAGTAGAATGACAATTAATCAATTTTTAGAAGTTATTTTAGGTAAATCTTGTTGTATATCAGGACATTTAGGGGATGCTACACCTTTTCAAGATGGGAATGTAAAAGAATATGGTAAAGTATTAGGACAATTTGGATATAATAAAAATGGAGAAGAAGTAATGTATTCAGGAATTAATGGAGAACAAATTAAAACATCTATTTTTATCGGTCCTACATACTATCAAAGACTTAAAATTATGGTGGCAGATAAAGTTCATTCAAGAGCAACTGGAAGACTTCAACATTTAGTAAGACAACCTGTAGGTGGTAAATCAAATAATGGAGGTGGAAGAATTGGAGAAATGGAAAGAGATTCAATTATATCTCATGGTATAGCATCATTCTTAAAAGAATCTAATATGGAAAGATCTGATAAATTTAATGTTCAAGTTGATAAAACATCAGGATTAATACAATATGATAAAGATACTAATAATAAAGAAACAGTACAAATACCTTATGCTATGAAATTATTAATTCAAGAATTACAAACAATGGGATTATCAGCAAGAATTATGACAGAATCTTTAATAACTAATAAAAATGTATTTAATAATTTAACAAATGATTATTATTCAGGAAATAATATAGATGATATTTATGATGAAAATGATTTTGAAGAAGAAGAAGTAGAAGAAGAATAATTATAAAAAATTAAAATAAAATAATTAATATAAAGAATGGGTAATATTTGTATAAAGGTTGAAGCAGATGATACTCCTAATATAATCATAGTTGAAGAAATAATAGATTTAAATCCAAGTGAATTTGGATTAGATTATAAAATAAATTGGGATGATAAAAAAAATAATTTTATTTATAAAACTTAAATTTACATAACAAAATCAAGAAGGTAAATAGAACCAAACATAAGTAAACCGAATACTACTGAATGGAGTAATACTAATAAATCTCTTTGTACGCCAGTACCAAGAACAGACTCTATTACAGAATCTACAAATCTAAATAAGAATGGATGAGCAACAATAAAAAAGATAACAGCACCTAAAATAGAAATAATAGGGGCATTATCTACAAGTGAAGAAGTGGAAAATAAAGAATCAGAAACAACTTCATCAACATCATCAATCATTTTTAATTATACATTAGAAAAAAAAAATAAAATAAATATTAAATGTATCCAAAAAAATATGTCCCAAAAAGATTATCAAAAAAAGATAGAACAAAACAAAAAAAAATGCTTGAAAAATCAAAAAGATTATATAAAAAAAAGAAATATTACACAAGAGAAAAAGTAAAATCTTTTAAATCTAAAAAATCTGGACATATTATTAATGCTGAAAAAATATATAAAATAGATTCTGTTAAACCTTCCAAAGAACTTTCTGAAAAAACAGGTTGTTCTATTAAAGGATTAAGAGCAATTGTTAAAAAAGGTCAAGGAGCATATTATTCTTCTGGTTCAAGACCTAATCAAACTTCTCATTCATGGGGTATAGCAAGATTAGCAAGTGCTATAACAGGTGGTAAATCTTCACAAATAGATATGCATATATTACTTGAACATTGTTCGACAAATTCTAAAGCTTTAAAATTAGCAAAAAAATCTAAATATAAAAATAATATACAAAAGACTCCTAAAACTATTTCTTAAAGATTACTTATTTTTTTGATGATTCTTTTTAGAAGCAAGTTTTTTATTCATTCTTACCCACTGAATATAGTTACTCTTTGATTTAAAAGTCTTTTTATCAATAACTGCTTTATAGGAATCAATTACAACAAACTTTTCGTAGACAAATTCTTTACCATTAAATGATATATTTTCTTTAAAATTTTTTGCTTCAATTTCCGTATTAATTTTTACTTTCATTTCTGCTTTTTGTTTTTTTTCATGAAATTCAAAGACCCCTGAAATAATATCTGTAATATCTTTACTGCTCATACCTGCTGAATGTAGATCTTTAATAATATTGATACCAGTTTGATTAATCATAGAAATTTCTTCATTGTTAAGATAAGTATGACATTTTACAAAGTCTTTATCTTCCTTAGAAACTTCTTGTGATACCTCTTTATTTACCTTGGATTCAAGTTCAGCAATATTTTCTTCAATATTTTCATTGGTAATCATTTTAATGCTCATATTTTTAGTTTATAACTTTGAATTATCCAATTTCAAATTTATTTAAGAATAAAAAATCTAACTATAATATAATGTCTGATAGGGAAGAATACTATATATATTATGATGATGATAAAACTGAAAATATACCTGTCATAAAACATATTGTACCTTTACAACCTAATGAAAATCAGATAGTTGTTCACAATACTACTAATTATGATAATAATTTATATGATACAAGTTTTATCTTAATGAGCATATTTTTACATTTTATTGCTGTAGTCTTTGTATTTGAGTTAGGTAAAACATGCTATAGAAGTATTAATAGAAATAATAATAATAGAAATAATAATAGAAATAATGAAAGATTAGTAATTAGACCAAATCCTAATTATTATCATAATAAGGTTATCGTTATTGAAGAAATATCAGATGAACTATGTTCAATTTGTTTAGAACCATTATATGATAAAGAAGATCTAGAAAATAATAAACCAGTAATAAGTTTAAAATGTAATCATATGTTTCATAAAGAATGTCTTGATCCATGGGTAATTAATCATAAATGTTGTCCATTATGTAAAAGAAATACTTAAATATATATTTATATTTAAAGCAAATGGATAATTTACCAGAAGAAATTTTTATAGAAATATTCTTTAATTTAAAATCGTTACCACCTCATAAACTTTATAATTTAAGAAGAATTAATAAGAAATTTAAAAAAATAATTGATGAATTAAAATTTAATTATTCTATTGATACATTAGATAAAAAGATAATTTGTAATCATTTTAATAGATTATCACAATCAAATACATTAGAGAATATTTCTGTATTTAAATGGTTATTTAAGAATAATATTTTTTTATCTGATAATAATATTTTAAATTTAGTTAAAGATGATAGATTAGATGTATTTACAGAATCTTTAAAATATAATGAAAATATTAATATTATTTTCTCTAAAAATAGGTATCAATTATTATCTTTTGGAGAAAATGTAAAAATTATAAAAGAAAATAGTCCATTAATTTCAGCAGGATATGAAAATAATTTTAATATGATTAAATTTTTTCTTGAAACGAAAGGTATAAATACAAATCCATTTTTTCGTCAATTAGATATTTTAATAGATGTTTTATTAGAAACTAAAAATAAAAAAATCATTAAATATATCATAACATATTATTATGATAAAATGACTGGTAAAATGTTAACAACTCAAAAAATTTTACAAAGTTTAGATGATTGTGAAGATTTTATTTTTTATTGTGTAAAATCTAAAAAAATATGTATAAATAATAATTTTATCTTTATTTGTATTAATAAGAATTATACTGAATTATGTAAATATGCATATAATCTAAGGGATTTTAATATTTTAATACCAGGACAACATATAGAATTAATTATGAAAAAAAATAATATAGATTTAATAAATTTTTTTATATCAAAATATCCTGGTAATTTTAGTTATGTTTTAAAACATTTAAAAAATATATGGGTTTCAAAAGAATTTTTCTTTAATATATTTAATAATTATTTAGATATGATTAATCATGAATATCCTATTATTGAGATATATCTTAAATATGATAAAGATTATACAAATATAAGTATGCTCGTAAATAAAAAATATATAATTACAAAAGCATGTATAATTGAATCATTAGAAATATCAGATAAAAGAATATTTAAATTATTTTCACAAAAATATTAAAAAAATATAAAGTAAAATATGGAAAATATAAAAAAATTATTTACACTAGATAAGATAAGAATATTAAAAATAGTTGAAATGTTTCAGTTTGCTATTATATTCTATATTTTAACATAATTCGTTACTGATATTTTAAATGATTTTATATTTACATTAAAAGAAGAAGAAATTAAGAAAATGTCTAAAATGAATTTATTAATAAATATCTTATTACATTTATTTATTCTAGTTGTATTATTATTTTATATTAGAAAAATAGCATTAGCAATTCCTTCTATAGGAACAATGATATATCCTAATTTTAAACCATATACAACATTTGAATATATTATTCATATAATTACCGTATTTTTGTTTTTAGATACATTAAAATCATTACATTATAAAGTGGAAAGATTAAGAGATGATACTGATGTATTAAAATTATTTAGTTAAAATACTTAAAATATATTAATTATAATATAACAAATATGCGAGTTCAAAAAAGAAATGGGACAGAAGAAGAAGTTTCATTTGATAAGATTTTAAATAGAATTCGTCTTTTAAGTCAATCTAATGAATTTTCAAAAAAATTAGATATTGATCCTACAATTATTGCTCAAAAAGTTTGTTCTGAACTTTATGACGGTGTAACAACAACAGAATTAGATATTTTATCTTCTGAAATCGCTATTTCAATGTATTCAGGACATTTAGATTATGCAACACTAGCATCAAGAATTATTGTATCTAATCATCATAAAAAAACACCATCAATATTTTCAGAGGTTATTGAAAAACTTTATGAAAAAAATATTATTCATAAATATTTATTTGATTTAGTTGAACTCAATAAAGAATCTATTAATAAAAAATTAGATTATACAAGAGATTATTATTTAGATTTTTTTGGATTTAAAACTCTTGAGAAAAGTTATTTACTAAAATGTGATGGTATAATTATTGAAAGACCACAATATGTTTATATGAGAGTTGCTTTATGTATTCATAGGAATAATATTGAAAAAGCATTTGAAACATATGATTATATCTCTAAACAATATTTTATTCATGCTACTCCTACACTTTTTAATGCTGGGACTTGTAGAGAACAATTAGCATCATGTTTTCTTTTATCTATGAAAGATGATTCTATTGTTGGTATTTATGATACTCTTAAAGATTGTGCTAAGATTTCTAAATTTGCTGGAGGAATAGGACTTCATCTTCATAATATTCGTGCTAATGGATCTTATATTGCTGGAACAAATGGTACTAGTAATGGTTTAGTACCTATGTTGAGAGTATTTAATGATACAGCAAGATATGTTGACCAAGGCGGCGGAAAAAGAAATGGTTCATTTGCTATGTATCTGGAACCTTGGCATGCTGATGTTTTTGAATTTATTGAACTAAAAAAGAATCATGGTAATGAACTTGAAAGAGCAAGAGATTTATTTTATGCTCTATGGATACCGGATTTATTTATGAAAAGAGTAAAAACTGATTCTGAATGGACTTTAATGTGTCCTCATAAATGTCCAGGATTATCAGATTGTCATGGTGAAGAATTTAATTCCCTTTATACAAATTATGAAAAAGAAGGTAAAGGAAATAAAGTTGTTAAAGCAAGAGATTTGTGGAATGCTATTTTGACTACACAAATTGAAACAGGAACACCATATCTTTTATATAAAGATCAATGTAATAGTAAATCAAATCAGAAAAATTTAGGAACTATTAAGTCTAGTAATTTGTGTACAGAAATTATTGAATATTCTGATAAAGATGAAACCGCAGTCTGTAATTTGGCATCTATTTCATTACCTAGATGTTTAGATTATCCTAAATTTATTAAGAAATTTACTATTTATTCAAAAGATAATTGTCCTTATTGTGATTTTACTAAAAAGATTATTAGTAAAATGAATGTAGAATATGAAGTTATTCTACTAAATGATAAAAAAGATAGAATTAAATTGTATCAAACAATAGATGATAAAGAAGAAATATTAGTTGAAACAATGCCACAAATTTATTATGATAATAATTATGTTGGTGGATTTTCTGAGTTTGATAAATTCATTAAACCTAGTTATAATTATGAGAAATTAGGTGAAATTACAAAAGTTCTTACACAAAATCTCAATAATATTATTGATTTTAACTTTTATCCTACTCCTGAAACTGAAAGAAGTAATCTAAGACATAGACCTATTGGTATTGGTGTTCAAGGATTAGCAAATGTATTTTATGAAATGGGTATAGCATTTGATTCACCTGAAGCAAAAACTATTAATAAAAATATCTTTGAATGTATTTATTATCATGCGTTAGAAAAGTCTATGGAAATTGCAAAAGTTGAAGAACCTTATTCTACATTTCAAGGATCTCCAGCATCAAAAGGAATTTTACAATTTGATATGTGGCATGATGATAATTCTCCTATAAAACACAATATGAATTATGATTGGGATAACCTAAAAATATTGATTAAAGAAAATGGTTTAAGAAATAGTTTACTTTTAGCACCAATGCCAACAGCATCAACTTCACAAATCTTGGGTAATTATGAATGTTTTGAACCAGTAATGTCTAATATTTATACTAGAAGAGTTTTAGCAGGTGAATATTTAGTTCTCAATAATTATTTAGTAAAAGAATTAATGGATCTAGAAATTTGGAATAAAGAATTAAAAGATGAATTAATTCGTTTTGATGGATCTGTTCAGAATATTGATGTAATTCCTGATTATATTAAAAAAAGATATAAAACAGCATGGGAAATTAAACAAAAAAATATTATTGATATGTCAGCAGATAGAGGAGAATATATTTGTCAATCACAATCATTAAATTTATTTATTGAATCACCGAGTTTAAAAGTCTTGACATCAATGCATTTTTATGCTTGGCAAAAAGGATTAAAAACAGGTATTTATTATTTGAGAAGCAGACCTAGTAGTAAAGCAATTCAGTTTACATTGAAACCCAAAACAAATACAGAACAAAAAACAGATGATGGAGTTTGTGAAAGTTGTTCTGGATAAAAATTATATTTAAAATCAAAAAATAATATTTATATATAAAAATAATGGATCAAAATACAATGAATTTTATCAATGCTGGATTTGCTGGAATGATTTCACGAACAGCAACTGCTCCACTTGAACGAATTAAAGTCATGTATCAAAATAAATCAAATATAAAAACATCATATTATAGTTATATTCCCAAGTTAATTAAGAAAGAAGGTTATTTTTCCCTATTTAATGGTAATGGTATTAATTGTATACGTGTAGTTCCCGAATCAGCAATACGTTATGGTGTTTTTGATTATTCTAAGAAATATTTTAAAGATAAAGGTTTTGAAAACAATACAAATTATTTTATATCAGGTAGTATTTCAGGTATTATTGCTTCTTGTACAGTTTATCCGTTAGAGACAATTCGAACAAAGATTACAGCACAATCAAATAATAATATGTATAATGATTATTTAGATTGCGTAAAAAAGTCGTTTAATAAAAGTGGAATTAGAGGATTTTATAAAGGTAATGTTTTATATACATTAGGGATGATTCCATATCAAGGCACTAATTTTTTAACTTATGAGTATTTAAAAAATAATTATGAAAATACTCATTTTAATTTACTTTTATTTGGTTCAATCGCAGGATTTACATCCATATCATGTAGTTATCCATTTGAGATTATTAAACGAAGAATGCAACTAAGTGGAGAATTAGGTAATCCCACTTACAAAGATACGTGGCATTGTTTGCGTCATATGTATTCTCAAAATGGATTGCGTGCGTTTTATGCAGGATTGATACCGCAATATATTAAACTTATACCTGCTAATTGTATATTCTTTTATACAATTGAGGTATTTAAAAGTGTTAAATAACAATACTTTTAAAAATTTAAATCATTAAAAACACTTATTTTAGCACTCATTACATCATTTTGATTTTTTTTTGATTTTTTTAATTTTTTATCTTCTTCATCTTGCTTGATGAATATATCAGATTTCTTTTCATTAATTTTTTTTGCTTCAAACATTTTATTAACATTACCTTGAGATTGAATAAATACTTCAATATTACTTCTTATAGGAATATTATAATTAACTTTTAAAGTTAATAATCCTATTGCTAAAAAAACATATGGTAATCGAGAATTTCTTTTACCTCCTGAATAGTTATGTAAAAATAATTCATATAAAGAATTAATTTGTTTTTCAGAATATTTTATATCTTTATCTGAATTTTGTTTTTTACAATTGATTTCTTCAAAAATACAATCCCAAATAACCCAAATAAGGTCTGACTTAAGATTATCTTTTAATGGGACTTCTCTTGGACCAACTTGCCATGGATTCTTTTTTTTCTTATGAAGTTCATCCCATTTAACCAACCATAAAACCCAATAAATACATTTTTCATAACCAACTAATGGATTTTTTAGATTAAAGAAAAATTCATTAATTATAATTTTTAATTCTTCTGGATCATTAAAATGAATAATATGATTTGGTAACATATTCATTGTTGCAGTTAATCTCATTCTTAAATTATTAAAATCAAAATCTTCATTTTTTATTTTAGGTAATTTATCATATTTTTTAGTTTTTGATGAACTTGATAAAGTTGTAATAACATCAAAAAAAAGATTCCTTATCATTTGACTATTCCTAAGAATTAAAATAATATCTTTATCTTTTACATTTAATCTATTAAACTGATTATATAAAATTTGGGTTTTATTTAATATATAGAATGGTAATAAAGGATTATTTATATGAATAGTTTTAAAAGCATATATTAATATTTTTTCCCATACATATAGTGTATATCCAGAAAGAATACATTCCGTAATCCAATTACAAGCATTTTCTATTTTATTTTTATCAATATTCTTAAATAAAGTAGTTATAACATCATTTTTTTTATAACCACAGAATGTACAATCTTTAAAATCATTAACTAATCGAGTATCATTAATTTGATATTTAGGATCCATATAACAAAAAAATAAAAAAAATGTTTTATTTAAACAATATCATTATAAATTCAAAACCATAGTAGGATATGGGACTTCACTATAAACTTGCCATTCCAAATTGATTTTTGGATCCTCTCTAAATCCAAACTTAGTATAGTAATTGAAAAGATATGTTTCATTTTTACCTTTTTGAAAGTAATAACCACCATAATCATATTCTCCAGGAACTTCTGGATCAAACGATCTAAAATTATTTTCTTCATATTCTTCATAAATATCATTCAAGTAAGAATAAATAATTTCAGAAATATATTCTTCATCTATTGCATAATTTGCTATAACGTGTCCACCTTCAATAGAGTGTCTAAGAGTTTTTCTAAGGAATTCTTTGGACAACCGTTCTACTATTTCTTCATTCTTCCAAATAATTTCTGATTCCTTTTCTGAATATTCTTCTACTTCTACTTCTTCTTCTTCATCTGAATATTCTTCTTCATCTGAATCTTCTTCTTCTGAACTATACCCTTCAGTAACATGGTCAATAGCAACTTCAAGAATAATTTTAGTATAATCAAGATCTTTACAAGAGTTAATCATAAAGTTCATTAGTGCTGCGCCAATACCACGTTTATTAGAATATGAGGATGAGCAAACTAAAGATAAACTCATTACTTTTTCTCCCTTAGGAATATTATTTTTACCTGTTTTTTCTTCAAGGATCAAAAACCCGTGAATTCTATTATACACGTTTGAATAGTGATATTTATCTTTAACTTTATCTCTTCTCCATTTACCATATTTTTTAAATTTTTTTCTTCTTTCCTGAGACATAGTATTTCTTATTTCTTCCCGACAATCAATCAAACAGAATATATTATATGAGGTTTTAGTATAACGATATTTAAGATGAAATCCTTCCTGTAAGTCAGTATTGTACTGCTTCAAGAAATCAGTCAATCTCAAGATATGAAATCCATTGAGATTTTGAAAGTCCTTTAGGACTTTCTTTGAGTGCTTTGAGACGAATGCTTTGGTGAACATGATAGAAGTTTGTTTTAGAATTCTTTAAAAACAAAATCAAATTTAATTAAAATAAAAGAAAATATTAGCCTCTTCTGGGGATTGAACCCAGGACCTCTCGCTTACAAGGCGAGTGCAATAACCACTATGCTAAAGAGGCAAAATGCTGTATCAGGGACTTGAACCCTGGACCACTAGATTAAAAG
>CERI01069801.1_pt1 | contig 17239 bp, 14 predicted proteins | sample 350261 | NCBI WGS metagenome assembly CERI01 (sample SAMEA2620979, study PRJEB7988) | marine metagenome | isolation source: saline water (ENVO:00002010), including
ATGGTGGTGATGGTGGAGCGGTATTGTTAAATTCGCATAATTTTAGACAACACGAAACAGCTACTTTTACCATTACCCAAATTGGAAGTGGAGGGGTAGGGACTTATGAAAAAGACAAAAATAGGTCCGCGGATGTTAAGGGATCATATAGTGAATATAAATATGTGAAAGATGGAAATGAAACAACTGTTAATGTCGGGGGTGGCCAGGGTGGTGGTAGGACCAATTATAATGGTGGGGGCGGGGGTAACAGTTATCAAATTAACAAGTATGGTGTAACCGAACTGAAAGATGCGGATACGCATGATAGTAGCAATAGAAACCCGCCAATGAAAGGAGCAGATGTATCGTCTAATTGGCCATTCGATTATAATTATTTTATGATCCACAAGTGGCCAACGAGAACGGAGAGGGAGACCTTCTGCGCTCCTTTTGGTTGTGGTGGTGGAGGAGGCGCATTCAAAACCGGAGACTCTGATGCTCGTGGTGGTGTATTTGATAACTTAGTTGGGGGAGGCGTTGGGGGAGGCGCTGGAGGAGGTAGGGGAAGTGTAGGTCAACCTGCGGAGAACGGCACTATTGGATGTGGGGGAGGAGGTTCTGGTCGTTCCAGTGTCCCAAATTCAGACAAAGGTCTAGATCTATCAGGTGGTAATGGTAGTGATGGCGCTATAATTTTTAGTTTTCCTACATCCGATAATTCTAATAATTTAGTTCGCTTCATATATGAATAAAACTTCTAAGTGATCCTTAGTTATCTATAAGATATTATACTATATAGCAAATATTTTGTTTGATATACAATTAACAACATTTAAGAATATATTTAAGGGGGTTTATCAGCGTCCAGAAAAATATAAACCAAATAATAACACAAGAAAAATAAAGAGAAACTATCTGTAAGTCGACGTTTAAAATTTCCAAAGGTCTAAAAAGAAACATATAATTTTAGTGGAGGGGTACAGTGGCCGGGTGACTACGATCTGAGTACATATTCTACAAACTTTCAAGTGATATTAGATCCCTCTATCAATATTTACGCCCAAGATATAGAGGACAGGTACCATTCAGGAGACTATATACAGAACAACATTAAATAATAAATATTTTCATATACTATATAGATATGGAGAATATTTTTGGAATTATTGGTATTTCAATAGGTACCATTGCAACATTATTTGAAGTCTACGATAAAGTTATCCCTTTTTTACGTCGCAAGTTTCCACAATACTTAATTTTAGAATATGACAAATATAAACAACTTGATATATTCCTTATTAAAGAACAAGTATACAAAGAAAAATGGCATAACATGCGAACTATTATGGGATTGTATACAGATATTAAATATAAATTAAGTGTTCCTGAATTGAAAGTTGGGTGCTGTCCTGAGAGAATATTAAATTTAACTGAGTTCTATAATATTATATTATTATCAAATGAATGGAGAAAACTATCACATAGTGAATTTAAACCAAATCAAAAGATGATTGAAAATAATAAAACATGTATTTTGAAATTACAACAAAATATACACCCTAATTTATTAGAAGATTTTTCTAATTATTATTGGCAAATGACAAAAAGTACGGATGTTATTCTATAAATTCTATTCTCTTATTAGTTCACCGTGAACATGCATCCCTATATGTTGTAATACTATAGTAGAATCTGCAAATATTTCACCTCCATTTTTACGATATAAATGTGAAAAATAATAGTCTTCTGTAAGATAATCTTTATTTACAACATTACAATCAAAATAATTATGTAATTCAATATCTTCATTATTACTGCCAGGTAAAATAAATACTTCCACATCTTTTTTTACTAGTTCAAGTGCTTTTCTTGTTAACATAGTAAAACCAGTTGCAGCGTATTTAATTGGTATATATTTATTTTTAAAAATATCATTTTCTTTATTTAAAACAACACTACTTGGATTTAAAATAAGTTTATTACCAATCCATTGATATCTTTTGTTTGGATATACACCTATAACAAAATCTAAATCACTTTTTAGTAATTTTAGTACATCTTCTGGGTTCCATACAATATCTGCATCAATAAATATCATGTGTGTAAAATTGTCATCTTCCATAAAAAAGTGGCACAACATATTCCTTGCTCTTGTAACAATTTGATTATTTATAAATTTCACCTCAAACTTAATATTCATACTTGCAAGTAAAAAACATGTACCTAACAATGATTCAGTAAATTTGGAATAAACCTGACCACCATATGCTGGTGTTGCAATAAATAATTTCATTTAATTATTTTTTATATTTATGTTTAAATATATTAAGTGTTAAATAACTTACACATATTTTGTGCTTCCAATTTGTTATCATTAACTTGAAATAATTTTCGCAACAAAATATTGTCTCTAAATCTAATTGTGTAATTCTGTTTACATGAACCTCGCCCAATACGACCCATTGCTTGAATACATTTCTCTTGCGTAATATTTTTTAAATCATTACCAATATATCCGTGTGTGAATTGATAATTAGTTCCATATATAAAATCCGAAGATGCTACAATTAAATATAGCTTTTGTTCTTGTGCTAACGTTTTAATAATTTCATTATAATCACTAGGAGCATCTTTAGTAAATACACCTATACCCATAAAAAGTAACAATTTAAATATATCATCAACATTATTAATATTCATAATTTGTTTAACATAATATTCACTAACATCGCTAGTAAAAGGAATATCAAATTTGTCATTTTCTTCTTTACAGTGTAATTGTAAATGAGTTGGAGAATTTGGCACAAATACACTATCAAGTATAATATTCTTCAATGATTTTTTAAGTTTACTAATTTCCTGTAATACATTTCTCATTTCTGTTCCAACCCGCCCATTTGTTAATTTTTTATCTTGTTTTTCATCTGTTCCATCTTCAAATTTTTTCTGAAGATCTATTATTGTTTCATTAATTTTATTGTTTGTGTTTATTGCTTTTTTTATATTTGTAATAATTATATTTGGAATCTTAGCTTCTTGTATACAAAACTTAGCTATTTTATGTACATCATTTGTTATAAAAATAACAGGTCCATTTGTTAATGTGTTTGCGTCTTTAGTAACAAAATGAATTGTAGATAAATAACGTTTTTTCTTATTGTCCTGAAAGTGTTTATAAATGGTTTTCCAATTACACCCACTTATATTTGATAAGCTATCTAAGTAATAGAGTTTTAAATTTTCAATATTTATATTATCTATTGAAGACATATAATTTTTAAGCAAATAACGTTCTGAATTTAACATATTTTCATTTTCACTTATAAATACAATAAAATTTATTATTTCATTTAAATCGAGATACCTTAATAGTGTTCTATTTTCTTTAATAATTAAAGCAATTTCTTTTACAACTTCATATTCGTCACTTTCATAATGTGGCATATAAACGAATCCTTCTTTATCTATTAAAGATAAAGATTTTTTGAATTCATGACTAACCAATGAGTGTATTTCAGCATTATTAAATCTACTACGGAAATCGCTAATTGTTTCATGCATATCACATATTTTTGGTAATGTTGCTGAGGCTAAAACAATATTTGGTATTACATTATTTATCCAATTCACTTTGATTATTTCATGATATATATGTTCACTATAATCTAACGTTATAGTTGGTTCATCCCAATACAATATAATTTTTTCTTTCTCATTAAACTCCAACATATAATGCATAGCATGTAAATAAGATTTAATATCACAAATCATTATTTCTACGTTATCTCCTACACTATTATCGACTTTACCTATTCCTCCGCTTCTGTTATGTATTGTGTAGTTTTTTGCTGCAAAATAATGAAGTCTTATATCTTCTTGTGTTTCACAACCAAAAGCAAACGCAACTTTTTTCCTTGAAGATATTGCAGATTTTGCGAATGATAAACCAACATGACGCGCGGCACAAAGAAATATAATACGATATTTTTCAGACAAACCAAGAGGTGTTAATGTTTTACCTGTACCTGTTGGTGCTACATATGCAAATAATTTTGGATTTTCACTTTTACACAAAGTAAACATATCTTTTTGATGACTATATAATTTGTAATCTACAAATTGTGACAAGTATTCATTATTTTCATAAATTATACTTGCATTTTTTATTACATTTATAATTTCTATATTTTGTTCCTCTTGTAAAACAAGTTCTATATAATTACCAAAACATTTATTATAATTAATCCCACTAGATAACAAAATTTTTATTGTTACATAGTAATATATCCATTTCTGATGACTTTTTTTTTTTGACTTATACATTTTTGACAACAACTTTAACATAATGAACTCAAAAATATTTTTTTTTATACTCGACAATTTAGTATTCATATTTTTTATTCTTAAAAAATCCATTTTTTTTATATTTTTTTGCTTTGGTTTTTCTAGTTTTTTAATCGTAGATTTTGAAATTCTTATCAAGTCATCTTGTAAATATTCACAAAATAACATTTTATCATTATTTTCATCATAACTCAACTTTAAGTAATCAATTAATGACAATGATTTATTTTTTCGTATATTAACATTTGTAAAGCCTTCAATTATCAAACTATTAATGTAGTTTTCATGATCGGTAACAGGCTTTTCTAATTCTTCCCATTCTTTTTTTGTGAGTTTTTCTTGATTTAAACTCATTTCTTAACATATACACTGATTTACTTTAATATCAATTTTTTATTAAACTTGATATTAATTCTAATATTTATTTTTTTTCCTTGTTTTTTTTCCTTGTTTTTTCCTTGTTTTTTCCTTATTTTTTCCTTGTTTTTTCCTTGTTTTTTTTAATTTTTTTTTTCTGCGCCCACCTTTATTACCTAAGCGTCTACCAGTTAATTCACTAACGTCTTCTATATTAGATATTTGATTTATATCTGCAGATTCCACCCCTCTTGTTATAGTTGCACCATATTCGTTTTCTATTTCTTCTATTCCTGATCTTAAATGTTGCTTTATTTTGTCCAAAGCTATTTGAAATTTTGTTCTATCATCTTTCACCCTAATATTAGGTAATGTATCTGGATTTGGTATTAAATTATCTATTTCTTCATAAGTTAGGTTGTTTTCTTTACTATCAACATAATCCAAATATTTTTCATAAAGTGTTATATAAATTGTTTCAAATCTCTTTTGTGAACGCCCTTTATTATCAAAACTTATTCGATTATACATATCAGAAATGTCATTATAATAATCTAATTTAGTTCTCTTAATAATATATATTTTTATTATATTTGTTAATTTTGATTTAACATTATTAAGTAGTATATTACATACATCTTGATATTTTTCTTTAGATTCTTCAATTAGACGTTGCAACTGAAGATTTACATATTTTTTTGTTTTATCCATTCCATTAAATATACCTATTATTTTATAGTCTGGTTCTATTTCTGTTATTTTACGTTCTAATTCGTTTGCTACAACTATTGTTAATGTACCAATTTTGTCATAACTTAAATAATCTTTACATAATTCATCAATTACGTTTTCAACGTCACTATTATATTTTTCTATTTTATTAATTAATGTTAAATCACCTGTTAAATTTTCGTAAATATCTATAATATTTTTTAAAAATATGTCTAAGTCTCTCATTTTATCTTGATTGCTTTCAATATTTCTTATATCATTCAAACCTTGATACCCTTCATCTGTAAGTATCTGGTCATTTTTTTTATATTTTAGAACTTTTAATATTATATTAAATATTTTGTCTATTGTTTCTTGATCAATAGAAATTTCTGATTCCGGATTATCGTGTTCGATTATTATTTCGGCAATTGTTAGTTCTACATCTTCCTCTTTGTCAGACTCATCGGAGTACTCAGTCTCGACCTCGTCTATTTCTTCGACTGAACCACTTTTTTCTTCGGCTGAACCATTTTTTTCTTCGGTTGAACCATTTTTTTCTTCACCTGAGTTAATATCAACTTCATCTTGGTCATTTTCGTCAGACGCATCAATTATTTCTCCAGATGAACCATCACCTTCCTTGCCCTTATCTTCATCTGGTGTCACTTCTTTTTTATTTTCATTGCTAACATCTGGATCTTTACTTTCTTTACAAGTTCGTTTTGAAGGAATTTCTATTTTTCCTCTTTTAGCATCTAATATTTTATATAGTTTTCCATCAGTTGACATAATGTAATCATATTTTTCTATATTTTCTTTTTCATTTATTTTTTGTATCATATTATTCAGAATTTCTAAGCCATCGGTACTAGTTTCAGAAATAATAAATTCTTCTATATTAAAATCAACTTCCCATATTTTTTTTTTACTACAATCTATCTTCGAACCACCTGACTGTCTATCATTTTGTAAAATATTTAATAATTTCTTTGTTGTTTTCATAAGGTTAACATAATATAATCTATCGTTGTCTATTTTATAGTTAGTTAAAAACATTTTAATACCTATGGTTTTATCGTTACTATCTATTATTTTCTGATCTTGAAGCCAGTGTTTATTTGTATTCAATCCATTGTTTGTGCACCATATAGGTAAATCTAATAATAAACATTCAGCCAATACATTTTTATCAGTACTACGAATACCAATATTTTCAAGCAATATATCATTTATTTTCAAAAAATTATTTAATCTTTTTGCATAATTAATTTGTAAACTGTCTCCATACGCTTTTAGTGTAAGTATAATTATTTCTTTTATTTTTTTAAATGCAGTTCTTGATTGTTCATTTTGAATAGAAATACCCTGTATACTGTCAGGCATTGATTCATATATTATATTTGCAATATTTTCAAGATTTTTATTTTGTTTTAATCCGTTAATATGCTGTTGAATATTTTTTATTGTAGTATCGCCTACATTAAATTTCATAACATGCTTACTTTGCTGTGATCCTTTAAACATAACAACATCTACTTCAATGCCAATTACATTATCTTTTTGAGAATTTGGATTTCTAAAATAACGTATTGGGTATTCAAAATCATCAGGCAAAACACTACTATCATACAATCCTTCTTTTAAATATTTTATACATTCCCTTTCTTTTGCTTCTGAATTTGTAATGTTATCAAAATCAACTCGTAACAAAGCACCAAAGTAATTAAAGTAATCATTATAACCTTTACTTAATAGTTTTACTGCATAATAACATAAAGGGCTATCTAATTTCTGTGTTTCTTGTATTCTTGTTTTGATCGTGTCTATGTCACTATTTATATCTTGATTATCAATATCTCTATTCAAATCAAATATATCATACACTTTGGTTGTCACAAAATCTTTGCTTGTTGTTGCTGGATCAAGAAAACTTGCAATAGTATTTATTTCACCTTTTTTAAATTTATTTTGAAAAGAATCGTAGTCACTTTTACTTATGATATTTTTTCCTTCAATAAGTGGACCTTGTGTCGCAGATTCCAATAAGGATACTGGATATAATACTTTTGGTACTATATTATTGTCTTTAAAAGCATAATCTATATTATTTTCAGAGAATTGAGGTGTTATTTTTGAACCTTCAATTGTTGAAATAAAATATTCTTTAGAATTATCATCTTCAGTATCTTGTTCTTGTGTAGTATTTCCAGCAAAAACAAATTTTAGATCGTCGTCAACCTCATCTAAAACTGTTTTATCACTACTATATTTGGTTATAAATAATGAATTTGTTAGTCCACATTCATTTACCATAAAATTCAAAACCTGCATAAAATAAAAATGCTCTCTTTTATCACCGGTTAGTCCGTCTTTGACATTGTATTCTCTAAAACTAGTATTAAATAATTCTTTAAAATTATAATATTCTTCAGATTCCACATTTTCATTTAAGTAGCTCAATAAGGTTACATAATTATCAAATATATCTGTTTCATTCTTTAATTTATCATTACCTTTAAAATCATGTATTCTGTCCATATGATATTTAAGTCTACCTAAATTGTAAAAATGTGATTTCAATTCAGTATTGTCACTTAGTAAAAGATCACCATTACATGAAACACTACCTGCACTTTGTGTTTTTTGATTTATTTCTCTCAAATTACCAAATACTCTACTAAGTATGGTTTGACAATTGAAATCATGAAATTCAAATGAAATATACTGATAATTTGATAATATATAATTTAAAAGAAAATCATTTTTAATTCGTACTATTTCTTCTACAGGAGCTCTCAAACGTAATATTAACGGTGTTTTACTAGGAGAAGTTCTTGATGATAAATTAGTTACTCCGCGAGCATCTATATTACTATGAGGGGTTGTCTTGTTTGGTTTAAAAAATAATGACTGTATGGATTTTGATTTGTTTGAAATGGTATGGGTTTTACTACCAGCTTTTTTGGTTGAATAACGAATATTTCTTTTTTTTTCTTTTTTACTAAATTGTTTTCTTCTTAATGTTGAAGACATATATATATATATATATAATAGATATACAGAAATATATATATATATATTATAGGTATTAAAACAAAAGTGGTCGTCCTTTATATTTTATTATATCTGATTCATAATTAGTTGTTAAAAATATATCTTTTCCATATATATCTTGTAACAAAAGCCATTCAAACAGTCCTCCAACATAAACATATATTTGATTAAACCCTAGTTGTAATAATTGGTTATATTTTGTTAAAACAGTATTATCGGATGAATTTTCACCGTATATTACAATATTTTTATTATTTGCTCCATTTTTCAAAATATCATTAAATACACTGACTTCTTTATCAACATTTAACGTATTTAATATAAGACAATGTTGTTTATCTTTTGGTAATGTGCTTATCAAAATATAATCATTATCATTTATTATTTTCTGCATATCTTCAAAATTTATTTTGTTTACACTTATACTATTTCCCATATTGTTCATATATAAAATTAACGAACTAATCAAACTTAATAGTTACTTCAACAAACTCTTGTTTTATACTTTTGGTTGCTGAAATAGATAATTCTTCTCTTTTTTTTCGAATATTATGTTGATTATTGTCTTTATTACGTTTAGATGTACTATTACGTCTATTCATATCATTTTCAATAGCACCGTAATTTTTTTTTATATATTTTATTACATCATTTTCTATTGCCCATTTGAAAAAATTCATTTGACCTATAGTGGTTTGTATAGATCGTGTTTCATCATATGGAACTACTATTCTGTCCCATCTACAAAATGGGTCAAATCTTTTTTTTGAATAAGCCCTTAGTTTCAACTTGTAATCCGAATATACTTTAAATCGTTTCCCATTTTCAAGATTATATGTTGTAAAATACTGTTTTGCATAATTAGTTGCAAACCAGTCAACAATACGTAGTGAAATACTTGATTCACCGTTAATGATATTAAGTATTTTATCAATATTATTATCTTTTTTATAAAAATCATTTAAATTTTTTAACAATAAACTATCTTTTGTTGAATAAGTTGACATTAAATGTAATGATAAATACAGGTTTAAATCATTATATTTTTAAATAATATTTTGCGAATTTTTCATAAATTGTTCTTGAACTTCAATATCTTTTTTAAAATCACATGACGAAAAAAAAGGATTACATACATTTTTTCCAATAAGATCTCTTTGGCTTAATTTCTCATTTGCATCTTCACGTTTTGAATTACATTTAACAAAACGTTCATTTTTTTTTGATTTTTCTCCTTTTGTTCCATTTGTCCACTTGTATTCTTCCATGTATAATTAATACATAATTATATTAATATTCTAACCTTTTTAATTTTAATTGCTTAGTAAATACAAATTTATCTGAATCTCTAATTCTTCTTTGTAAATTACACTGCAAACAACATATAACAGTATTATCACAAGAATGGCAAATATTATTATCAATACGGTCTAACGTCCATTGTTTTTCATCTCTTATAATTGAATATAATATTTTTACATTAACTCTACAATAATAACATTTTAATTTTGAAGAAACTAACTTTTCAACAAGTTCATCTAAAGTTATCAATAAATTACTGTCATATATATTTTTTTTTTCATCTTGCGTTTTATACCCACAAATTTTTTTTTTTAATTCTTTTGTAATAATATTATTATCGTTTTGTAAATAATAATTATTAATTATATTAGCCTGACACGTACATTCTGGTTCTGTAATATTTACACTAGTTCTATGTTTACCTTTGGTAGACCCATTTATCATTTTTTTTGTTTCATTACAACTTATTTTTATTTCTTTCATTACATAATTTATACTTAAACTTTTAATTAAATGAGTTAAACTTAAAGCATTATTAATTTATATATGATAAATTATAATAAAAAAAAATTTGATAATGAAAATTTTAAAACAGATATACATACAGAAAATATAACAAGTATTCTTAATCAAGAGTCTAAAAATAATAAATCTGAACCATGGACAAAAATAAATAAAACGTCAAAAATTAGATTAATTAATGAATATTGTTTAAATTTATCGAGTAAATTTTCATTAACTAATGAAGAAATTTCACAATTACAAAAATATTTACTTACTGGTATTGAAAATAAACGTCTCACAAGCGTGAAAGATGTAATTTACGACAAAGATAATAAAAAAATAACAAATATTCCATCATTATTTTTTAATGAAAAATTACGTAAATTTACTCTAAAGCGGTCAGAACGTCGTAGTTCTACTTTAAAATCACTTAGTAAAGGTAAAATACGAAAAAAAGAAACAAATATTAAAGAAATATAAATATAGTATATAAATATGACGATTGATGAAGTTAATGAAATTGAATTTTGCGATTTAATTGAATCAATATTAATTTTAATATATGATATTGTTGAAGATAATCCTTTTATTTATTCAAATCCAAACTTATATGAATATTTGTTTGAAAATGTTTTATTAATTATTGAAAATACATTTGATAACGATTTTGATAATGAATTTGAAATAATATCTTCAGAATATTCAATTGAAGACATAATTTATATTGGAATTGATATGTTTGATGGAATATTAGCACCAGCAAGAAGTTATAATAATAATATTATATCTCATAACCCAGATATTACTAATATAAAACAACAAATTGAATATTTAGAAAACATTCCACAACCAGATCAAAGAACTAATGATTGGTACATATTTAGACATAAATATTTGACTGCAAGTAGTATTTGGAAAGCATTTGGAACCGAAAAATCTAAAAATGAATTAATTTATAATAAGTGTAAACCGTTAAATATAGAAAAATATGGAAATGTAAATACAAACTCACCATTACATTGGGGACAAAAATACGAACCTATTTCAATAGAATGGTATGAAAACGAATTTAACACTAAAGTATCTGATTTTGGATGTTTACCTCACCCTAATATATCTTACATAGCAGCTTCACCAGACGGAATAAATACGGACCCCTCATCTAATTTATATGGAAGAATGTTAGAAGTAAAAAATATAGTAAACCGCGAAATAAATGGTAACCCGAAATATGAATATTGGATTCAAATGCAATTTCAAATGGAAGTTTGTAATTTAGAACAATGTGATTTTCTTGAAACTAAATTTACAGAATATGATTCTTATAATGATTTTATAAATGATGGTGAATATGCAAAAAGTAACGACAATAAATATAAAGGGTTTTTTGTTTGCTTTAGTGAAAATGGAAAACCTTTATATGAATATGCACCTTTTGGAGCAACAAAACACCAACATGATATATGGGAACACACTATTTTAGAAAAACATACAGATTTAACATGGGTACAAAACATTTATTGGAAATTAGATATAATAAGTTGTGTATTAGTTTTACGTAATAATTACTGGTTTAAAAGTGTTGTTCCTCAACTTAATGTATTATGGAATACAATAGAATATGAAAAATTAAATGGTTGTACACATCGTGCTCCCGAAAAAAAACAAACAGTTAATATTATTAAATCAAATAAGTGTCAAATAGATACACACAGTATTAACATTAAAACTGAAATTATGGACAAAAATACCCCATAAATTTATTTATGTCTTAAATAATTTAAAATTATGTAATGTTTAATATTATGGCATCAGATAATTTACACGTTTCTAAAAGAAATGGTCAATTACAAATTGTATCATATGATAAAATATTAAAAAGAATAAAAAAATTGGCAAACATGAAGCCAATTATTCAAATAAGATTTAGTCAATTAGTTTCAAATGTTATTGATCAAATATATGAAAATATACCCACATCGATGATAGACGAATTAACTGCACAACAATGCGCTTCATTATGTACAACACACCCAGACTATGGAACCCTTGCAAGTAGAATAATTATTTCCAATAACCATAAAACAACTCCAAATAAGTTTTTTTACGCAATGAGTACTTTATATAATTTTAATGATATACATCAACAACATAGTCCTTTATTGCATAATAATACATGGAAAGTTATTGTAAAATATCAGGAAACACTTGAACATATTATAGATTACAACCGAGATTATTTAATAGATTATTTTGGATTTAAAACTCTAGAACGCGCATATTTAATGAGAGTTAATGATAATATTGTTGAACGCCCACAACACATGTGGATGCGCGTTGCAATTGGTATTCATGGTGACGATATAGAAAGTATTAAAGAAACATATGATTTAATGTCACAAAAATATTTTACACACGCTACCCCAACACTATTTAATTCCGGAACACCGCGTCCTCAATTAAGTTCCTGTTATTTATTATCTATGGAAAGTGATAGTATTGAAGGTATATATAACACTTTGGGTGATTGTGCAAAAATATCTAAATGGGCTGGTGGAATAGGATTACATATTCATAATATTAGAGGTACAGGTACACATATTCGAGGCACTAATGGTAGATCTAACGGCATTGTTCCAATGTTAAAGGTTTTTAATAATACTGCAAGATATGTAGATCAAGGTGGAGGTAAACGCAATGGTTCTTTTGCGATATATTTAGAACCATGGCATGTAGACATTGATGATTTTTTAGAATTGAAAAAAAATCATGGTGATGAAGAAATGCGTGCAAGAGATTTATTTTATGCTCTTTGGATACCTTCATTATTTATGGAACGTGTAAAACAAGATGCTGAATGGTGTTTGTTTTGTCCAGAAATTTGTCCTGGTTTATCAGATTGTTATGGTGATGAATTTAAACAATTATACGAAAAATACCAGTATGAAGGTAAAGCAGTTAAAACTGTCAACGCTCGTGAATTATGGTTTAAGATTTTAGATTCACAAATGGAGACAGGTACACCTTACTTACTTTACAAAGATGCAGCTAATGAAAAAAGTAATCAAAAAAATTTAGGCGTAATTAAATCTAGTAATCTTTGTTGTGAAATAATTGAATATAGTAATAAGGATGAAACGGCTGTATGTAATTTAGCTAGTATTGGATTAAGTAATTTTATTAATGAAGATAAAACATTTGATTATGATCACTTGCATTACGTTACAAAGGTAATTACATCTAATCTAAACAAAATTATTGACGTTAACTTTTATCCCACTACTAAAACAAAACGTAGTAATTTTTTACATCGTCCTATTGGTATTGGTGTACAAGGTTTAGCTGATGTTTTTGCACTTATGGATATAGCATTTTACAGTGAAGAAGCCAAAGAAGTAAATAAACTAATTTTTGAAACAATATATCATGGTGCTGTTGAACGTTCACTTGAAATTTCTAAAAAACGTGGTAAAATATTAAATAATTTAAAACAAAAATATAATGATTTAGATATTTTCTGGAATCATGATGATATATGTGATAAATATATTAACATACATGATGAAGATCTTCAAACTTTTAAGTCTTTAAAACCCATACGAAAAGAATGGTGTTTTCTACAAAATTCTTTAAGTGGTTCATATTCTTCTTTCAACGGTTCACCTGCATCTAATGGTATATTACAATTTGATATGTGGAATGTTGAACCTTCAAACAGATACGATTGGCAACTTTTAAAGAATGAAATAAAAATTTATGGATTAAGAAATTCACTTCTATTAGCACCAATGCCAACTGCATCTACTGCTCAAATTCTTGGAAATAATGAGTGTTTTGAACCTTTTACAAGTAATATTTACAGTAGAAGAACATTGGCTGGTGATTTTACATTAGTTAATAAACATTTAATGAATGAATTAGTTCAGCTCGGGTTATGGTCTCAAGAATTAAAAGACAATATTATTATTAACGGTGGTAGTGTTCAACACATAGAAGGTATTCCAGAAAAAATAAAAGAAAAGTATAAAATAGTATGGGAAATACCCATGCGTCACATGATTGATATGGCTGCAGACCGTGGAGCATTTATATGTCAATCACAAAGTTTAAATTTATGGGTTGAAGACCCAGATTATAAAACATTAACTTCTATGCACTTTCATTCATGGTCTAAAGGACTAAAAACTGGTATTTACTACTTAAGAAGAAAACCTAAACACCAACCACAACAATTTACTATAGATCCTTCCAAAGTAAATGAATGTGAAATGTGTTCCGGGTAATTTCTTTACATATATTAATGATTAGTTGTTGTAAACATACTATTCAAAATAAAAAATGTATTAGAAATGATAATAAAGTTTTTAACTTACCAAGACGTTTTACTAAAAAAAAATGTTTAAAATCCCAAAAAGGATTTACTATGAAATCATCTTGTGCTCCTTATAAATTTTGTGGCGGTAAAAATAAAACTCATAATAATGATGTAATACTTCCAGAATTAAGAAAAATTACTTATAAAAATAAAAAACACAAATATAAATTAAAACATCCTCAAAGTAAAAGAATACTTGCCATAAAACAAGGTGTTTTACATGAATCAAAAAAAATAGGTAAACCTATCAAGAAAGCTGCTATTTCAAAAAAAGGACGCTTCAATATTTTAAGAATATATCGTAAAAATAAAAAAATTAATGAATGTCGCAAAATTACGAAGGATATGAAATATATGGATAAAACCTATAAACTTGGCATTACCAATGACATTTGTGGGAAAAAAAGTGGTGGCGGTAATCAGTTAAATTTACTCAATAAACCACTTCAAATTTGTTCAAGTCGCCCAGTAACGGGTTATTTACGTAATGGATATTGTGAACAAACACCAACTGATGATGGAAATCATTTAATATGTGCTGAAATGGACAAATCATTTTTGGACTTTACTGAATCCAAAAATAATAACTTAAGAACAGTTGTAAAAGAACGCGACAAATGGTGTATTTGTCAAGATAGATATCTTCATGCTTATTACGCAAATAAACAACCAAAAGTTATCAAACATGCCACAAATATTGCTACTAAAAAAAAAGCACGTTTTGCAATTCAAAATGCTGGATCTAAAACAAAAAAACAATTTTTATACAATCCAAATAATCCTAAAAAATCATTTGATGTATATATTGATAAAAATCCTAATGATACTGTACCTATAAAATATACTACTATTGATGACGTGAAAAATACTATTAATAACTTAGAAAAATTATACAAAACTAATAAATATTCACATAAAAGAATATGGCAAGTTGGTATGATTATGAATGTTCGTTTAAAAGCTATTTTAAAACACAAAAATACATTATATCAAAATTCTAAAAATATTAAATCACGTTCAAATCTTGCAAACAAATATTTTTTATTTTTAAAAAATAGAACAAATACTAAACCTGAATTTAGAAAACAACTTGTTTTTACTCCTTAAATTATAAATTAATAAACAGAAATATCCATCTATATAAGCACACACACATCAAAATAGGTATAGCACAAATCAATATTCCTATTGCACCCATATACATAGAGATGTGAAACGTAAACGTCTCACATATATCATCATCTCCACTTAGCATTCCCAAACGCTCATCAAAAATATCCACATTACGTTCATGAACTCCATGCAAAACTTGTCTATGAACGTTCACGTGATAAGTTGGATCGTATTTGTATATTTTGATTAGCACCTCCTGTGGCAATTCGTACATGTTTACCATATGTACGAATTATTAAATTGTTATTTCATAATTACATATGCACGTCGGAACCGACGTTCCTTAGAAATCTGCACTCGTCAATCTCGGGGATCTTCATTCGCATTTCAGAGCTGGACCGTACATAAAATCAGGGTTTTTTTATAATTTTGAAACATTATATAGATATTGAAGCATCCTACTCCTGTTCATGGTTCATAAACTATCATCATGAACTTAGCTTTGCTAATACCATCTATACATCATTCGTCCCCAAGTTTATCAGAAATATATTGCTTAAGATTTATACGTACACTATAAAGCGCATCACGGAATGGGTTGCTCTGGCGGTCGGGTATAGTATAAGTCGTAATGAATGTTATGGATGTAGGCTCTCGTAAGAGCTTTATGATATCGATAAGAATTTCAAAAAAATAGACCAGGCATTCAATCGGGATTTTGGTATTATCGACTTTGTGAGCATCAAATTGTAACATGACAAACCATGTCATTTGGTCAAAACGGACTACGGCATAATGGGCAAGTATTTGACAGATTGCTCGCAACGAGCTTAACCATGCAATCAGCACAGAACGAATGATCGCATGGCAATCGTTGCTCGCAATCGTACGTGTTGAGGCAAACCGAACATTCGGACTGTGCTCGTTCGGATGAGCGGGTCCCATCTGCAATGGTGTTATTCTTTAGAAAGTCGTATCTAATCTGTTGAACCTGCTTTGTAGACGTCAATCCAACCAGTTTACACCCCGTTCCATTGCAACATATGTGCCCAATTTCTCCGCTATATTGTTTTATGAATTCGTAAAGCAATCCGGTCCGGTTGAAGTGAATGAATTGGTCGCCTTGGGTGTATTCACGGACGTACTGCCCATTTTCGTCGAGGTCGGCGGAAAAGATGTATCTCGATGTTGAATTTGACTTATTATTGCAATTTATCATTACATGCATATTAAACAACCTATTTAAATCTCAATTGCACAAAAATACATTATGTCGGTCAGCGTTGGGCATACGGATTCCTAACAATAGAAAACACTTTAACATTGTCAAAGTCTATGTTTAACCTTTTTCTGAATTGATAAAGTGTTGAAAAAACTGATGTTGGAGAGATATATTTTTGTAGGGTAAATTTAACAAAGTATTTACCCTACTACTATATAATGTTTGTGGTGTATATTTCGATATTTGGTTTCAATATTATTACCCCCCCCCCC
>CERI01117430.1_pt1 | contig 17219 bp, 19 predicted proteins | sample 350261 | NCBI WGS metagenome assembly CERI01 (sample SAMEA2620979, study PRJEB7988) | marine metagenome | isolation source: saline water (ENVO:00002010), including
CATATTTAATAATACCATCTGGACAGTCGTTGTATAATTTCCATGGTACTTTATCTATTTTCATTTTAAATTGTTTTGATAAATTAAGAAAATCTAACATGAATTCTTTTTTCATATATAAAGCGAACGTCCCCATAGTTCTTCTTGGTAAATAATAGTTATTGTCGAATTCCATATCTTTGTACCAATTGTGTTGCGATGCTCCTAAATATACAAATGAATTTGCATTAATAACATCTTTGAATTCTTGAATTTTTTGATTCAAATTTTTAATAGGAATTATATCATCTTCAAATATAATAATTTTGTTATATTGTCTAATTAATGCATTTGTCATACATATAATATGAGATAATCCACAGCCAAGCTCTCCATGATTATCATATCCCAATTTAGCAAGTGTTCCATCTTTATGTGGAAAAACAAATCTATCTTTAATAGAATCAAAAAATTGTTTAAATTTAATTGACTTATTTAGTTTTAAAAAACGAAAAATCTGTGCATTGATATTATATTTTTTGAATATACATAGAATATTATATAATTTATGATTATTATTAACTAAATTAATACAATAAATATTATCTGTAATATTATTTAATTCTGATTTATTAATATTATTATGATTTTCTACTATTAATGTATATTTATATAAGTCGTTATAATATATTCCACAAAACGATTTTTCTATTTTTAATTTAAATATTCCCTCATTCTTTAACAAATAATAAAAAATATTATCATCGTTAATTAATTCTAAATCTTGAAATGCTTTATTAGTGTATATATATTTACAATAAGGTTGTAATTTAGTGATCAAAGAAGTATTAATTTTTGTATAATAATAAAAAATAATATGTTGTACATTCAAGTCAATGTCCTCTTTATATTGATTCTGCAATAAAATATTATATCTAAAATCTAATAATTTGTAAAATTCAATAATGTTATTTTGTGTTATTCCTAAATCAGAAAAAATTATTATATTTATCTTATCATTTACTTGAATCATTTAATTATACTATATATAGTAATATAATGTCCAGAAAATCAAAATCAAAAACGAAATCAAAATCTAAAGCAAAATCAAATAGAAAAAGACAAATCTACTCTAAAAAGAAGAAAGCTGGTGCAATATCTGGAAGAGTTGAGGGCAAGGATTTGATTGCTGGAAAATTGTACAAAGTTATTATAAATGCATCTTTAGATGAAGTATATGAGCCTCCTCTAAAAATATTAGCTATAAAAGGTGGAACCTGGACTCCGTCTGATGGCCCTATTGTATATCATTTTGCGAATATTATGAAAGATGAAAATGATTCACGATGGGATAATTATAATCCTGGTAGAATGCCTTTTGATGAAATAATGGTCTCTATAAATGGTGCAAAATATCCTATAAAAGATACTTATTTTAGTGTATCAGAATCAGTAAAAATAAATGGTAATGAAATACAGAATTATTTTGAAGAAGTAATTCCAAGATTAGCGACATTAGCATTAAATGCTTATATAAAACAAAAAGAAACATCTGATATTTTAAATGATAAAGATCAAGAAGAACTTAGTGAAACAGTTTATCGAGATGAAGTTAGAAACAATAACGATTAAGAGAATCTAAGATTGTGATTATAATGTTTTCCATCATGAATAATACCATTTAATGTAATAACATGACCCTCATCAGTTGTTGGTTCTTGGAAACGTTTATACCAAGTATGAATCGCAACTGTTGGTATAACTATATTATTATGAAAAGCTCTATAATGAGTAGAATGTATGCAAACTGGTTTTTCAATATTAATGTAAATAATAACAACATTCCATTGAGAAACATTCTTATTAATCCAATAATCTCTATCTGATTTAGTAGGATTTGTATTGTCTATAACAATACCTTTTGTAGAAGGTGTGCTATAATATTTATCAAAGTAAGATTTTGCTTTAGGTTTAGAACGTATAATATCATTGTTAATAATATTATAGTCTAATAATTGTTCAAAATATTTAGAGAGGGTTGATTTTCCAGAACCTTGTGGTCCAACCATAATTACAAGATATTTTTCATCTTTATTAAATGGATATTTTAGTAGAATTGATAGTGAAGGTATATTAAATGCATTTTCTTTGGGTGGTGTAGGAGGTACATGCGATTCTTTGTCTGCTTCTTTTATCTCATCGTCGTCATCTACTGGTGGAGGTAGTGTATCTGCATCATCATCAGATGATCCAATTAAATCCTCTTCTAATAATGCAATAGGAACTATAGTTCTTTTATTAGTAATAATACCATCTTGCCAATTATCATCAGCATAAATAATATTGGTAAATTTTTTGTTTGTACTTGTAGCAATATCTGAATTTTGTGTAGTATTATTGTCAAAAATTTCTTCAGGCAATTTAAAAGGAATCCTTATATTATTTGCAAAATATAAATCACTGATATTAAAATCAGTCGGTCTTCCCGCTGCATCTCCACAATAATATAAGAAATTTTGTGTTTGTATTGAATTAGTAGAAATTAATGATTGAAATAATTTATACATACCAATATGTGGTTTTCTAAAATTATTTTTGGATGTACTGTAAAAGAAGCTAATCGGAATATCAACTTGTGACTGGAAATTTTGGAATATTTGTCTGACATCATTATGATTCGTTTTCTTTGCATCAATACCATTTTGATTTGAGAAGACAACAATATTGTGGTGTGTATTATATAAATCTTTTAATTTATCAATAACATTATGAATTGCGTCAGCTGAAGCTCTATGTGCTAAAGTATCATCGTAATCAAAAGAGCATATTTTATTATATTCTGGATTGACATTAAATGTGTAAAAGCATGAATCGATACCTTCTGTACCATTCCAATTCATTTTAATAATAATATTATTTTTATATACAATTTTAAAATGTCGCATCATTTTTTTTAGGATTGTAGCTAATTATGAAACTATTAATCGTATATAGAGGTTTTTACAAAAGATTGGATAGTAATGTAAAAACTTTTAGTGGAGGAGAATTAAAAGATATCAATGGTATAAAATCAGTAAAAGAAAATATTAAATATTTTCAAGAATTATTGAATCCTGAAACATGTGATATAATATTTCATACATATAAAATAGATAATGCCAATGATGAAAAATTGTTAGAAGTTGCATCACCTAAGAGTTATATTTTTGAGGAATATGGTGGTAAAAGAATGACATATTCAGCAATACAAGCGAATGAATTGGTATCAGATTGTGTAAAAAAATATGATATAATAATAAATTTGAGATTTGGATTGAAATTTATGAAAAAACTAAATATTGATAATATATATTTAAATAAGTTTAATTTTTTATGGCAAGAACCAATTGGATATAGGGTTTGTGATTTTATATTTATTTATCCAAGTAATTTACATATATTTTTTGAGAATGCTGTACATTTTAGTAAAAGACCATGGAGTATGCATACTATAAATCAAGAATTAGAAAACATAGCGAGAGATTTACAAATAGATATCCCGCTAAATGTTATTATAAAAGGAAGAATATCAAGTCATTGTATTGATAATAATGATTATGTTCGATTATGCTATTAATATAATAATTCTTGAATATTTTTGTGATTTTGTATTAATATAAATATAATTTTTTAATTATTATAACAGTGGTGTATTTGCAAATGGATGTATTTTCAATATTTATATATTAGTATTTCTAATATTTTATGGTCATGTGTTCCATGCACAAAAGCGGAGTTATGTGATATAATAAAACTGAAGTTATCACGAAAAATATATTTTCGTGCCTTAAATTATTATATATTCATAGTATGTTTATTATATTTATTTTACCGTCTGAATATATATAATTTATATCTAATATTCGTTGAAACACAAAAGTCTGTAATAATAGTTGTAATAAATTTTATAATATACATATTGTTAATAATATTTCAGGGTTTTGTAATAAAGTATCCGGAGAAAGGACTAACAAACATAAATAGTGTTGTAAATAAATCTATAATTATAGTAGCTTGTCATTGTAGTGAAAACGAAATAGGAGCTACGGTGAGCTCACTTATAAAGATTTTCTCATCGGAAAGAATATTTATTGCAGATAACGGAAAGACTGTCGAACCTGCTGATAATACAAGGGACGTGGTTATAAATAATGGATTACCAAGTGAAAACTATTTTTATTTCTCAACTCCTGGAAAAACATCTGCATTACTTGGTGTTGCATTAGAAGTAAAAAAAACGAGTCTTGATTATGAATATATTTGTCTTATAGATGACGATACCGTTTTACCAGATGATTTTGCAATTAATAAGAATCATTTTATTGATCCATATGTAGCTGGAGTAACATTTGGCATTCAAGTTATTCAAAGAAATACTCTTGTAGAAGCATGTGGTGATTGGGATTATAAAACCTGGTGTTGGAGAAATTACTGGCGTAGTAAATGGACAACATTAAAATTTGCCGTAGGTATTTTTGTAGTTTGGAGGAAAGAATGTTTTTATAAAATATACACCAAGGCTCCAACTCGCCAACCAGGTGGATTACCATTCGGTGAAGATGGACATGCTGGACGTATTGCAAGAATGTTCGGATGGAAACTTCGACAAGACTTAAATTACACAGTTTCAACATATGCTCCTCCAATTTTATGGCCTCCATGTTTCAAACATGGACCGGAACGAACGACTGGATATGGTGCAGTAAGTATGTGGAAACAAAGAGCTTACAGATGGTATAGAAATTATCCAAGAAGAATTATTTATGAATTCTACATATTTTTTACTTATAATTGTAAGCCGAATCCAAATGCGAAATATTATTATTTAAAACTTATATTTAAAAATATCGTATATCGTATTGATTATTTATATGGGTGGTTTCTTATATTTAGTGCGGTGAATCTTGTAACAACATTGTATGTTTATGTTTCAGATAGAAATTATTTTCTATGGTTTTATGTACATTTGGTATTTTATTTCTCGGGAGTGTTGTCAAACTATTTCTTAAACTATATCGTATTAAGAAACCGACCAGATTTAAAAGTAAAACCATTAATATTATGTATATTTCCTCTATTTTCTACCTGGATGGCATTAGCAAGAGCTTTTGGATTTATTGGAGGAATATTATACTATATTCCGTTTAAAGCTGCAAAGGATTCATCGTGGAATGAAGCCCCCCGAGGTATTTGGACCTTAGATGATTTGCCTACTAATTTATCTGAAATATCTTTATCGAGTATATCTCGTTTTTTATCTGGTTTAAGTCCGAGATGGTCACAATCTACCATTCACGATGATACATCTGAAATGGATGATGATACATCTGAAATGTATAATACTATCGTTCATTATATCTAAAGCAAAAAAATGATAAAAAACTAAGTCCTAATAGTAAAAAAATAGTAATAATAAGAGTAATAATATAGTATAAAAGTGATATTTATAAAAATTATCAAAAAATGTTGAGCGAATCTGCTAAGCAGATGCGTTTGAAGGATATATTAGATGAAACTCATATTGATAATGAGAAAGAGATTTTAGAAGAGACTTGTCTTAAAAATGCTCATGCTTATTGCAAAGCTCGTCGTTTGACTGGTCAAGAAGCTGGTCCTTTAATTGAGCTTTATATAAAAGAAAAGTATAAAATGTTAAAAAATCCAGCTCATGAATGCAATGGTGATTTATCTAAGAATGGAAGTAATTATGAAGTAAAAGCTTCATTGGGTGGTAAGCAAAATAAAAAATTTAATTATGTTCAATTGCGAATGAATCACAAATGTAATTACATTTTGACTGCTTATCATTTAGGCGTGGAAAACGTCGATAATTTGGGAGATTTGTATATCTTTCGATTAAACAAAAGTGAAATGATAAATTTAGTGTATAAATATGGTGGTTATGCTCATGGTACTCTTAAGAAATTAGGGAAAATAACAAAGGAAGATTTGGAAAATGTAAATAATGATAAAGAATATGCGATTCGTCCTAACATGATACAAAAAAAGAAGAAAGGAGAAAGTTTAAATTGTTGGGATGAATTGATGAAATATCGTATAACTGAAGACGAGCTATAATATATAAAAAATAAAATAAAAGAATACTATATTTTTTTTATATGTATTAAATGATACAGCCTAAAAAACATGTAATAATAGTTAGCAGTACTCAATATCCTGGATATGGAGGTGCTGCAACAAATGCATACGCAATAATAAAATATTTGAGAAAAGTTGGATATAATGTAGCTGGTATATTTTTCCATAATAAATTAGATGTGAATTATGATCCTGATAATATTGGGGGTATATATCTTTATTTGTATAAATGTATAAACAATAAATATGTTTTATCTAAATCCAATGATAGTATAATGAATGACGCAATAAAATATTTAAATGAGTATCCTACATTATGTTTAGGTAAGAATTATGTAGCTCCTTTATTATGTAAAAATATATTTAAATGTTTCACAATATATTTAGTATCTGGAGTAAATCATTTTGGTAATTATTTTAAGACTGAATGTGCTCAAGATATTTTAGAAAACAAATTTATGATATCAAATGAATGCAAGAAATATTATAAAGAGGAAATAATGTGTTGTAAAAGAAGTGATTTAATAGTTTTAAACAGTAAATTATGTTTAGATTTATTTAAAAAAATTTATAAAGTATTTTCACAAAAAATATTTCAAATGCCAATAGATACAACACAACTTTTGAATATAAATTTAAAAAAAGAGAATAATAATATTAGAGAGTATGATATATTAATTTGTTGTAGTAATTTGAAAAGAAATGTAAAGAATAATGAAATATTGATAAATGTTTTGAATAACTCTCGTTTTAAAAATAATAAAAAAATAATAATAGGGGAATGTTTTGAAAACTTCAAGGATATACCTAATTCACAGTGTCTGGGATTACTACAACATAGTGAATGTATAAAATATATGAAAAAGTGTAAGATATTATTATTTCCATCATTGTTTGATGCAAATTCAAATACAGTTCGTGAAGCATATTATATGGGCTGTCTTCCAATAATAACAAATAATATAGGATTTTACGAATTATATCCTGAATTTTTAGTTTGTAAATCTTTCAATTCAAATGAATGGGTATCTAAAATATCATATGTTTTAGAAAATTATGAAAATCTTAAGGATACAAAAATTAATTATGATAAATCTGATTTAAGTCTTGTCAAATTAATAAATCTTATAAAAATATAATGACTTGTGATATAATACAAGGATTATGGATAGGTGAAACATTAAGTACAATGGAGTATCTTTCAATAAAATCATTTTTGGATAATGGTCATGAATATCATTTATATACATATGGAGAAGTAAAAAACATTCCTGCCGGTACAATAATCAAAGATGGTAATGAAATATTATCGAAAGACGAAATATTTACGTATAAGAATGGGTCATATTCTGCGTTTTCAAATTTATTTCGTTTTACTATGTTGTTTAAAAAAGGAGGTTATTGGGCAGACACTGATTTAATTTGTGTTAAAAAAATAAATTTATCAGGTCCATATGTATTTTCATCAGAACCAGATAAAAACTATGAAAAATCAAGAATTAATGCTGGTTTAATAAAACTTCCCAAAAACTCTGAAGTAGCTAATGAAGGAATAGAAATAATTAAAAAATGTAAAAATTCGATTGTATCTGGTCAAATAAAATGGTCATCTGGTCCTGAAACTGTAAAAAAATTAGTTGAAAAATATAATTTAGAAAAGTATGTTCTAAACTGGGAAGGTATCAGTTCTTGTTATTGGGAAGATTATGAAAGTATAATAAATGTAAAATGTAAAAGAAATAAATTAATAATAAATTGTATGAGAGATATTCCAGATACTATGTATGCAATTCATTTATGGAATGAAGTATGGAGGCGCAATAAATTAAATAAAGATGGAAAGTATCCAGATGATTGCTTATATGAAGAATTAAAAAAGACACATTTAAATTAATTTTTTATTGCATAAAAAATATAATTTGCAATTAATTTTTTACTTGATTCTTTTAAATGATTTGCATCATTATCAAAAATATCTTTATAATCTCTATCTTTAAATATATCTGCCAAAATAATAGAATTATTTATTTTTCGTAAAACATTATCTATATGTAATCGATGTACTGGATTAAAATTTGGTAAATCATAAAAGTCCATCAACAAATGACCAACAAATATTACTTTTTTTGGAAATACTCTTTGTTGAATTTCCAATAAATCTTGATATAAATTTTCTTCTGTCTGAATATTTATATTTATTATTTCTTTTATTTTGTCATCTTGTTTTATTTCATGATAAAAGTAATCTAAATTATAATAAAAATTGTTGTATGAAACAATTTTTAAACTACTAATTTCAATTAGTAAAATATCACTTTGTTGATATATTTGTTGATATTTTATTATATCAAAATTATCTTTATCTGGAATACATAAATTAATATATGGAATATCCTGAAAATTAATTTTATTTTCTAAAATATCTAACCACTGAATAACTTCTTTTGATGTATGTGAATATTTACAACTATAATCAAAATTATTAGTAATAAAAAAATCTTTTAAATCCATTCTACAAGAACCTAATTTAAATTAAATGTAATATTATTATCAACAATATATTTATTAATTTTTTTTATTTCATCAAAATCAACAATCAAATCCTTTCTATTGTTTTTGGAATTACCAACAGGTGTTTTATCTATTTGATCATTTGAACTATCCCTTTTTTTAAAATCGTCGTTTTGCCCTGTAAACCCACAGTTGAATCCAACTTTAATACCATTTTCAAATGGATAATTATGAGTTGTTAAGTAATTATGAATTGGCGATTTGTAATTTTCGTTTTTTAATTCTGTGGATAGCCATAAAAATTCCTGAACAACTTGTTTATCTAAAAATGGATATCGTCCTTCAACTCCCCATGTTCCACTAACTGTTTCTTCCTTCATAAGATATGCTCTTTGTGTATTACTAAAAAAATTCTTCCAGGGAAAAACTGATGATAAATCATCAGGAAATTTTCCACCAATAGTGCTATGACCATAATGTTTAACACCGTTAAAACCGTAATCACTAATCACCTCATCCGCACCACTTCCAGACAAATATATAATTTCTCCTTTTGGTTTTGCTTTTGAACAAATATAAGATACCCCAATACTACCATTATCATTTGTAACCTTCTGTCCAGTCATTCTAAATTTGTATTGTTGTAAAAAAATATTTGCTCTATCTATATCATTATTCATCAAACTTCTAATATAATTTTCTTTTTCTCCATTTTCTATTTTTAAAATATACTCTTCACTATAATTTTCTAAAAATGTTTTATTTGAATTAAAGTCTTCTTGATTCATATCAATTATGTAACCTTGTTTTAATAAACTATGTCTTTTTTTCATAAGTTCCATATCTTCACTACCTAATATTGTATAAGCAGTATAATCAATACCTAATTTATTTAAAACACATGATATCAAACCACTATCATATCCCCCACTTAACCCAATAAAAATTTTATGTTTCAAGCCTTTTGTTCTTTTTATAATAGCATTTTCAAATGCTTTATTCCAATCATCAAAATTAGTTTTATGTTGATTTAAATCAAAATCATATACAGTTTGTTTGTTTAAAACTTCTCGTGTAGAAAGTTTCATTTTAATAGTTGTATTCGCATCAATTTGTTTAATATTTTGAAATCCTAAATATTCCAAAGAAGATGCGTAACTACATAATCCTATATCATGACTATCTTGTGCAAACCATAAAGGCTTTATAGAAAATACATCGGTTGAATAATACAAAACATCTTTAGAAAAATCAACTAAAATTAATGCGAATTCCCCATCTAAATATTTAACAAAATCGTCGCCATATTTTTTATATGCTTCAATAATACACTCACCGTCAGAGTTGAAATCACCAAATTCTTTAAAATTATATATTTCTCCGTTAAACATTACAACAACATCTCCATAAACAAATGGTTGAATTGTGTAATTTTTTCCAGTCATTGATAGAAGAACATGTACAAAGTGACAATCATCAATTATCTGATGTTCTGTGTGATCTGGTCCCCTTTTTTTTAAGAATTGAATGGTCTTTTTCAAGTCCGTTATTTTTTTAGTCGAAAATAAAATGCCACACATATATTATTTAAAAATATTAATTACAAATATCAATATTTAATTCTGGACTTTTGTTTTATTATATTCAATAAGTTTTTGCATACCTTTATGAAATAATATTTTGGGGTCATATCCAAGCATATTTCTTGCCTTTGTAATATCTGCATTAGAGTGTGGAATATCTCCTGGTCTATTTGGACCAAATATAGGTATTATATTTTTTGATAAATTGATATTTATAGATTTAACTAAATCTTTTAAACTAAATTGTCCTCCGGCTCCTATATTAAATGCTGTACCAAAACATTTATCATTATTTGTTGTTAAAGCTAAAATATTTGCTTGTATAATGTTTTCAACATAAGTAAAGTCACGTGAGAAAGAACCATCCCCATTAATAGTTGGTGATTTATTTGAATTCATTAAATCTATAAATTTTGGTATAACTGCCGCATAAGCTCCTCTTGGGTCTTGTCTTGGGCCAAATACATTAAAGTATCTTAATCCTATGCATTCCATTTCATATGATTTAGTAAAAACTCCTGCATAAATTTCATCGATAGCTTTTGTTGCGGCATAAGGGGACAATACATTTCCAGTATTCTCTTCTTTTTTTGGAAGTTCGGGATGGTCACCATATACTGATGATGATGATGCATATACAATTCTTTTGATTCCAACTTCTTTTGCTGCTAATAATATATTAAAAAATCCATTAACATTTGCATTATGTGATGCGAGTGGGTCATTTATGGATCTTGGAACTGAACCTAATGCTGCTTGATGACATATAACATCAATATTTTGAACTGCTTTTCTGCACGTTTCTAAATTCGAAATATCTCCATACATAAACTCGAGATTATTATAATTCTCGAGTAAAGATTGTATATTATTCTTATTACCAGTTGATAAATTATCTAAAATTCTAATATTTTTAATAGAAAACGTTGTTTCAAAATTATTAAGATTATTCTGTAATAAATATTCAACAATATTTGAACCAATAAATCCACATCCTCCTGTAACTAAAACATTAATTTGTTTATTTGTCATTTATACAATATAATTTTTAATACATAATCTAAAAATTAATAAAAATCTATTTTTTAAGTTTTACATTTGTATGATCTTGTCTCATTTCATTTCTTTCATCTATTGTAGCTTGTAATACTTTTGATGGAGTACCTTCTCTTATCATATGATTAACCAATGCATTTGTATCTTTTGGGAAACAATAACCCCCATAACTTAATTTACCATCTGGTCCTGGTACTTGTGTGTGCATTGGATTAATCCATTTATTTTTAATCATAAGATCTTTAACAATGTTATAATCAGAACCCATTTTCTGACATAATAAATAAAGTTCATTAAAAAATTGAACTTTAACGGAATAAAAACAATTTACAAAGCTTTTCATAGATTCAGATTCAGTACAAGTAGAATGCGAAATTTCTGCATCTGGATATAACTTAGAATAAAACTCTGCAAGTATAACCATATCTTTTTTATCAACATTTTCACTTTTTCCTAAAACAATATGTGTTTGATTGTGGAAATCTTCAAAAGCAGTGACTGCGGTTAAGAATTCCGGATTATGAACTAATTTTAATTTTTTAAATTGTTTAGCTAAATTATCCGTAGTAGTGGGTTCTACTGTAGATTTAATTACAACAATTCCTTTGTAATGATTAAGTTCTAAAGAAGTACATACTTCTTTAATGCATGATTTATCATATTGCATTAAATCTTCATCATATACTGTAGGTAATGCTAAAAACACAACATCTGCATTCAAACAACTATCAAAATTATTTTTATATTCATCTTTGTATTTATCATATCCTATAACGTCACATCCTTTAATTTCAAAACTTTTTTTCATTGAACCTCCTACAAATCCAAGTCCCATAACACCAATTTTTTTAATCATAAATTCACATTGTAAAATATAGAAACCTGTTTTCTTAAAAATACAATAATTAAAAAAATGATTATATAATTATACTATTCAATATAAAATATTGATATTGAATAGATGTCAAAAACTTCTGAGGTGAGAAAACAAGGTTTGGATAAATTTTATACAATACCAAGTTATTCAAAGGAATTAATAAATATTGTATGTGAAAAATATAATATATTAAATTTTGATGCAATAATTGAACCAAGTGCTGGAAATGGAAGTTTTTGTAACCACATATCGCATTCTAATGTGATTGGAATAGATATATGTCCGGAGCATCCAAATATATTAGGACAAGACTTTTTAGAGTATTATTATCCGAATAAAAGTAATAATAATCTTGTAATAGGAAATCCTCCTTTTGGTAAAAATTCTTCATTAGCTATAAAATTCTTTAATCATGCGGCAACAATGTCAAATATAATTGCATTTATTATTCCCCGAACATTTAGAAAAGATAGCATAAAGAACAAATTGGATAGAAACTTTCATTTAGTATTAGATATAGATGTTCCAACAAATCCTTGTTGTTTTGAACCTAAAATGATGGCAAAATGTTGTTTTCAAATATGGGAAAAATCTGAAAATGCGAGAGAAATAATAAAACTTCCTACAATACATAATGACTGGCAATTTATGAAAATGGGAGAATTAGATTCAAATAATCAACCGACTCCTCCTGATGGTGCTGATTTCGCAATTAGAGCATATGGTGGAAGTATAGGCCAAATAGAAATTTCGAATTTAATGGATTTGCGACCTAAGAGTTGGCACTGGATAAAATCTAATATAGATATTAATATATTAATGCAAAGATTTAGAAGTTTAAATTATGAGAATAGTAAGAATACAGCTCGTCAAAATTCAATGGGAAGAAGTGAGTTAGTCCAACTATATAGTTTATCATATTCTAATATAACGTGACGGTTGTTGTTTATTATTTCTACTTAATGAAATATAATAAACCATTTACCATAAATATTAATATGAATGAAGAAAATGATAATTTAGATAGAAATGATTGTTTAGATAGATTTGATTATTTATTATTAAAAACTTCTTTTTTAATTTGGTGTTTGTTATTCACACTTATGGTTTTACTTATAATTACAGCCCATTACCATGTCTTTTGAGTGCATCCCCCCCTCCTAAATAATCTTCAACTAAATTTGCGGCGTCCTCACTAATAGATGATCCGGATAATAATAATGATTTTTTACAACTATTTAATTCATCTTTCAGTTTAGCTATTGTTATTTCTCTTTGGTAATATTCTTTTTCACTCTTTCTACATAGATCAATCGTATCATTATAAAAAGGTGATTTTTGTCTTTTTTCTTCCCATTTCATAATATGATTTTCCATTTTTTGATTGGCAATTTGCTCATATTTTCCTGGCACACGCTTGACAGACTGTCTGCCCCTGGCCGATCCTCCAGATTTTCTATTTAGCTTTAATGTTTTTTTTTGTTTCCCCCCATTTATCTTTCTTTGTTTTGTATCTGGATTATTTAAAAACATTTCTTTTGCTATTTGTTGTCCAATACTATCATAATCATGTTTTCTTTTTTTAAAATGTTCTTGCCATAGTTTTCTTAAAAAAACTTGTTCTGTTGCTATTTTATCTATTTCTTCGTTCGCAATTTCTAATTGAATACGTCCTATATTGTTACCTTGTGACCAGGGTGTATGTACATATTGAATTAAGTGTAATATTGGTGTATATCCATTGACATTTTTAATATATGCATTTGCGTTATTAATCATAAGTGCATGAATAATTTTCCTATAATTAGCAAAATCTGTTTCTATATTTTTTCGCAAAGGCACTGTTAATGCCAAATGTAATGGTGTATTACCATTATGTGTTTGTGCATTAATATTTGCTCCTTTTTTGATTAAAATATTAATAAATTCTGGAGTTTGACGATTACATGCAACATGTAATGATGTCCATTTTGAATTATCAGTGGCTGTAACATCCGCATTTTTTTCTAATAAAAACAATAAGATCTTTTTTGCATTTTCATAATCTGTTAATCTATTTTGTCCAAATACTACTGCTCGTGTATCACACATTCCAATAGCAGTATGTAATATAGGAATGTTACCTGGGTTTAATTTTGTATTAACATCCATATCGTCATTTTCAATTAATTCTTTAACTCTATTAAAATCAGAACTAAAAATAGCAATTTGTAAAGGATTATTCATTAAAATATCTAAATATATTTTTTAACAAATGAAAACTTTTTTAAAATCGGTTTCAACTCTACAATATGGGCATTTATCAAGATGTGATGTACATTTTTCACAAGTAGAAATATGTAAGCATTTTTTCGCTAACATATTTATTGGATTATCATAGCAAATAGAGCATATATTTTTATCATTTACCATTGTATTATTATATTTTTCTATAATATCTGAAGGGATTTTGTATATGCTATAATAAGTCGATTTAAAATAATTTTTAAATGAAGATTTAGCTTTGTATGTATAAAGTGTATGGCTACGGCCTGGGTAATGTTCCTTTTTAAAACACCCTTGCTTTGTAATAGTCATGGGATAGAATATAGAATCTGGTGTAGATTCGTTTTCGAATATTGAATCAAAATATATTTTAATATGCCAATTATTCGTAATCCTATTATGAATGAAATATATTTTTGAACAAACGCTGTGACTTGAATTTCTAAGATGATGGTCGGAACCCTTACAACTTAAACAACATTCGGGGTCATACATTTCCTGACAAAACGAGCAAGTATAAAACTTATAAATAATATAATTTTTATTTTTATTTGTTTGAATTAAATATTGATTATTATTTATTCTGCGTGATAATTCTGCCATATTGAAATAGTGTATATTATTCTATTCATAAAAAATACAGTTATACTATATTCATATAAAAAAATGAGCAACATTTAGTTCCCTAATGAGAATAAAAAGAAATACAAATAATTATAGTATAATAATGTCTATTAACGATACACATTTTCGAAAAGTATTAGAAAAGAAAATCAATGAAAAGTTTCGCTCATGTGATATTGTTTCAAAAACAGGTGAAGCCCAGCGCAAAAGATGGAAAAAAGTTGCAGACAGTTATATTACAAATAAAAACCCAGCTGATTCTTTTATGAAAGATGCTAATAAAATTATTGACAAACTGATACATGAAAAAGGTGAAAATAAAGGTTTTTCAAAATTTTTGAATTATCAATTATCAACTCAACTAAGAGAAGTTCTTAAAGAGTTTGAAAATAATGTTAAATAGATTTTGTATAACTGATAATAATGAAATTTTTACAAATATTTAATACATTATTTCCAATATTATATATATGGAGTACTCCAATCTTATCGAGATATGGATTTTGTAATAGAAAATTAGGGAAAGGAACAATAGGTTATTCTTTAAGTCGTTATATATGCACTCCTCAAGCGACTGGTTTAATGGCTGTAAGTTTTTATTCTGTGGCAAATTTGATGATAAGTAAGCGTTATTTAAGAGCTTTTGAGTCTGAAAATGGTAATTATTTAACAGATTTTACAATATTGAATGATAATCAAAGTAACCTGAAGATTTATTTTAAATTAAGTGGTGAAATTTATGAGTTATTTTTTGGAATATTTTTGTTTTGTCCAGTAACTTCTGTTCCAATAATTCATTTTATAACGGTATCTTTATTTTCAATATCTGCTTTTATCCATGTAATATGTCTTGAGAACTCTTCATATTTTGAGGGTAAAAATGCAATAACATTGCGAATGTTAAAATATGGAGGTATAGTAAGTTTTATTGGTATATTTTCTTGTAATCTTTGTTCTTTGTACAATATACGTCTTCCTTTCCATTTATTTTGGTTTTTTGAATGTAGTGGATTATCAAGTTTAATATTATATTTACATATATCTCAAGAATATTTGAATGTGGAGACGGTTCTTAATAGCAGTTATTCAGTAAATAGTCCTTCAAATCCATTGTATGAAGATATGTTAGGTTCAAGCGTAATAGAAATTTAAGTATAAATAAAATGCAAAAAAATGATTTTGATTTCTAATAGTTTATAATTAAGTGAAAAAGTATAAAATGGTTTATAATTTGAATTTGAATATTAAATTTGTTGCGGGTTTGTGTAATTCTGTCAAGTCTTTATATGAGTCTCAATGTATTAAGTCAAAAAGTAGTAGTGATTCTGGTTTTGATTTGGCTCTTCCTTGTGATGTATTAATTCCTAAAAAAAGTTTGGGTTTCAAGATTCCTCTTGGTGTAATGTGTGAGCCTAATTATAGTGATAATGTAAAGCGTGGTGTATATTTGTTTCCTCGTAGTTCAACTGGTAGTAAGACTCCTCTTCGTTTGTCTAATGGTACTGGAATAATTGATAATGGTTATCGTGGAGAGTTGATTGCTTGTGTAGATAATGTGTCTGAAACTGATTATAAAGGTGTATGTGGAACTCGTCTATTTCAGTTATGTTCTGGTGATCTAAGTCCTATGAGTGTTAATGTTGTTGAAAAATTAACGAATACTGAACGTCAATGTGGTGGATATGGTTCAACTGGAGCATAGTGAATAAATGTACAGGTATAAAAATTAAGATTGTAATTGGATGATTTGAGTAGTATTATAATTTTTATTATAAATCTGGTTTCTTTCTCTATCAAGCCATAATCTAAGCTTTCTATACTCATTCATGGTAGAGTAATGATGATGTCTGTTAGGTGTGTGTGAATATTTCACATGAATGTCTTGTTTTTTTGTATGTGATGGAATGAAAAGGAAAATAGCAATGACAATAATAGTGCAGAAAAATAAAAATAAAATGGTATCCATCGTCTATTATCATATATTTTTTTATTTAAGAAAGGTATGGTAAGATATTATGCTGAAATAGATGACATAAATTTTGAAAAGATAAATTGTAGTAAAAAGGAATTTGTAAAGTATAGTGTTAAACCTAAATATTCTGATATAAAAGATTCAAAAACAACATATTTAAAACCACATCAACAATGGTTAGCGAATTATATAAATCCTCGTACTCCATTTAAAG
>CERI01007275.1_pt1 | contig 17208 bp, 11 predicted proteins | sample 350261 | NCBI WGS metagenome assembly CERI01 (sample SAMEA2620979, study PRJEB7988) | marine metagenome | isolation source: saline water (ENVO:00002010), including
AGAAGCTAATACCCTATTAGATTGTTCTACTTGTTGAGAAGCTAAAACACTTTCATTACTTCGTTGAACTTGTTCCGGTGCATATCGTTGATAGGGTGACATAAATTTATCAGATTCATCAAATCCTTGGATATTTGACCGATCTGGATTACTTTGTATAACTTCTCTACGATAGTCGGCCATTTGATTTGAACGTTGAGTTTCAGGGATTAATATCTGTGGATCAATTGCATCGTCTAATCGTTTTTTTTCTAAAGCCTCTAATCTCTTTTCCTTTTTAGACTTTCTATGCTTTTTCTTAAAGTCTGAACCCCATGCTTCTTCCAATGTACAATAGGACATACTTATATATCATTTAGAAAATAATTTAAATTAAAATATTATTCTTATTAATGGTAGACTTGAACGATTCACTTGAAAAACTACAAATATATTGCGAACAGTTAAGTGAAAATAAGCTATTTATAGGTTTTATGATGGTTACCGTCAATGTGGGGGCGCGTTTTATTATAGAAGAATTAAGTGATGATCTCAGAGCTATAGCTAAAGGGGAAGTATTCCGTAAAATAGTCATCTTTTGTTCGGTTTTTTTAGCGACTAGAGATATTATGGTGGCACTAATTGTAACTATTGTATTTGTTATATTAATAAATGAAGTTTTGGGTGAAGTGGATAAAAAAGATGATAAAAAAGGTTCATCCGCTAAACAAGATTTAGATAAACAAATTGATCAATTAAAGTTAATAAAAGATTCATTATAAATTTTTATATATATATATATATATAGGATGCCTAAGAAAAATAAAACAACTAAAAGAAGATATAATAAAACTAAAAGAAGATATAATAAAACTAAAAGGAGATATAGTAAAACTAAAAGGAGATATAGTAAAACTAAAAGAAGATATAATAAAACTAAAAGGATAATTAACTCTAATAAATATTTTATGAAGGGTGGTGCGCCCAATGTCGACGTACCCCCAGTTGAACCAAGGTTCCCGCCCGGAGAAATTTTTATGCTTGACTGTACTGAGGATGAAGAACACAATGGACAAAATGAAATTAAAATTGACGCTAAACAAGCAGAAATTGACGCTAAACAAGCAGAAATTGAAGCTAAACAAGCAGAAATTAAAGCTAAACGCCTAAATTTTTCTATTATGCAAAAAGTAATACAAATGAAAAAATCTTTAAGAATAAAATATGAAGGGAATGTAATCGTGGCGGGTAACGCTGAACGCATGATTGATGGGGCGTGGTCTCGTGGGGGTACAACTAAGTATAAGTATTCCTTTACAATATCAAGAAATGAAATCGTCAGAGAAATACCTATAGAAGGAACTGAAAAAAATTTTAGAGAATTATCTGATAAATTTCCTACTATATTTTTTAATAGGTATGAAAGATTTATACCGAAAGAAAGAAGGAATCATAGACTTCAACTTATAGGTAGTTGGTTGGCTGAACTTATACTTAATTATATTGTACGTGTTACTATAATTAGAGATGAAGAAAATGTTTTCTATTTGTTATTTGGTGTGGATTCGCCTACAGAACTCGATAGTAGTAGAGGGCTTGAGATAACATCGGATGATATAAATAAATTATTAAAAGATATAGGTAAAGGTATGGAAAAATTATTAAGAGATATAAACAAAGATATCGACCAATTATCACAGGAGATGCAACAGGAGAGGCATAATTAGACTAATTATCTATAAATTTAACGTAATCCCACTTTTTCTATCTGTATCACCACTAATCAATGATATATTATCTAGATCGGGTAATTTATCAGGTTCTAAATTCATAGTTTTAATAATATCATCTAGACCGTCGGGGCCATCCATGTCGGGTCTTTGAGGTGAAGGAGGTCTTCTTGGTGCTTGTCTGGGTGGGCCTTGATTTTGTCCACCGCCCATACCACCCATACCTTGACCGCCCATGCCTGGGAAGCCCATACCCCTCATCATCCCAGCCATACCAGGCGGTGCTCCACCTCCTCCAGGAGCATTCATCGATCCAACAGCAGCAGAAGCAAATTGTTTCATTAATTCTGGATTTTGTTTTAAGATATCATCCATACCAGGTAATGATGATTTAAACATTGTATTTTGTAAGTGGAACATAAATGCTGATCCTCCAAGAGCAAATAATAATCGTAATTCAGGCGCAACTTCTGAATCACCACCACCATATTTTTCATATAATTCTTCAAAAATTTCATCATAATCTATGACTTCTTCATTGACTGATTCTGACCAACCATCTAATTTAATAGAAAATGGGTCAAACTTATTATTCATAAATTCAACACCAGTTACAAAAGCCATCATCATCTTTCTCTGAAACTTTATAGAATTATCAATCTCTCTTTGTTTTTTTAATTTTAGATATTCATTTCTCATCTCATCTAATGGAGAATTCATATTATAATTCATAGTAGTTCGGATACCCTGCTCACTCAATTTCTTAAATTTATAAATATAATCAATCTTTTCATTCTTTATTTCTGTTGCTGACATTCTATGAAGAGGTTTAAATTCATCTTGTATATTACCCCCCATAAAACTGTCTTCTGGTGGTGGTGCCATCGGTTGTTGTGTTTGTTCACTAACTTTAGGTGAAAATAGATTAGTTTCTACTTCTGGTTTAGATGATAATATATCTATACCCATACTATCAGTAACACCTAGTTTCGGTGGTTCTGATATTGCCATAGGAGAATTTAATGGAGAATTTGCAGATCTATCTGAATTATTTTCCGATAGAAAATCTAAAGAACCTGTAGTACCACCACTACCAGTTGTTATACCCACTTTTTTAGTATCATTATTATCTATATTAAGTATGGTATCCATTTTATATGTGGTTGTAAGATTTTATAGGAAACTATACGCAAACTTTTAAGTCTTTTTAAACAGAAATAATCTCAGCAATATTTTGAGGCATTTCTTCTATATTAGTATTATAAAACGTTCTAATATTATCTAAGTCTTCTAAATCTCTATCAGTTACAAAATTGATAGTCACACCTTTACGCCCATATCTTCCAGATCGTCCGATACGATGAATATATGTTTCTTTTTGGCTAGGTAGGTCATAGTTAATAACTAAAGATAATTGTTGTACATCAATACCTCTAGAAAGTAGATCTGTAGATAATAAAATACGAATATCGCCACTTCTAAATTTATCCATAATATCTTTTCTTTCATGAGTTGTAAGGCTTCCATGAATCATGCCCACTGGAAAATTATCTTGAATCAATGACTGATATATCTGATTTAATCTATTCTTAGAATTAATATATATAATACATTGAGCTATATTAATAGAATTATAGATATCTGTTAATACATCATATTTCCATTGATGATGTCTAACATTGATATAGTATTGTGAAATCCCTTCTAATGTTAATTGTTCTTTCTTTACTAATATCCTTGTAGGATTATTCATAAATTTACTAGTCATATCCATTAGCTCTTCCGGGAATGTTGCGCTAAATAATCCAACTTGTGAATTTTTAGGGATCCGTTGAAATATATTCTGAATCATATCTTGAAATCCGTCATTTAACATTTCATCAGCTTCATCAATAATTAATGTCTTTAATTTATTCGTATATATATGATTTTTTAATAACATATCTAAGATACGACCTGGTGTACCAATTATTATATGTGGATTTTTACGTAAGTCTTTTATACAATCATCTACTCTGGTTCCTCCTACTACCTTACAAGATGTAATATTAGTGTAATTAGATAGTTCTTGTATAACTGTATATGTTTGATCTGCTAATTCTCTTGTAGGTGATAGAATAATTACTTGTGTATCTGATAAAGATTCATCAATATTATTTAAAGAACCTATAGAAAAAGCACCTGTCTTACCTGTACCAGATTGTGCTTGAGCTATTACATCTTTACCTGTCATCAATACGGGTATAGCCTTATGTTGTATAATAGATGGTTTTTCAAACCCATATGCATAGACACCTCTCAATAAATTTTCTTTAATATTTAATTCATCAAAAGATAGTTCAGATAACTCTAATACAGGCTCTTCTTCATCATTTGCTACTTCGTTTGCTACTTCGTTTGCTACTTCGTTTGCACTATTCATTTCTTCCATTTTATATATTTAATAAATAGTCTTTATATATTCTTTATTATCATTCATCTAAGATTAATCTATTAGAAGGATTCCTCTGATCTGTCCACTTGGGTAACCATTGATAAGGAACTATAGACTCTCTACCTCCATAATATTTTTTAAATACGCTTTGATAATATTCATCTTCTGTTAAATCATATTTTAAATTTGTATGATCATTGATAATTTTATACCAAGGTCTATCCTCCTTAGATACGCCATCACTAAATCCATCTTTACGTCTCCAAACTACGTCTGGTGGTAACATATCTTTAAAACTACTTCTTAATAAATATTTCTCAAATCCATTACGAACCATTTTTAAATTTGGATCTATACTCATATATTCTTTTACAAATTCCTTGTCAAAAAAAGGAACTCTTATTTCTAATCCGTTACCGGCAGTTGTTTTATCTCCTCGTAACACATCAAAATGTTGAACATCTTGTATTAATCGTATACACTCTTCTTGAAATTCTTCAGGGGAAGGGGCTTTATGAAAATAAAGATAAGAACCCGATAATTCATCCGCTCCTTCACCTGATAAGATAACTTTTATATCTGTATTTTCTCTAATCTTTTTAGATAAAAGAAACATAGGTACAGATGCTCTCACAGTCGTTGTATCGTAAGATTCAATTTGTTTAATCGTTGGTTCAATAGCTTGTAACATCTCTCTTTCAGTGACAATAAATGATATATGATTAGTTCCTAAGTGTAGAGCAACTTTTTCAGCAAATAAAATATCCGGTGAGTTTTCTAAACCTATAGAAAATGTATTAACCTTTTCTTTATTTTTTATTTGTTGAATTTCATTTACTAACGCGCAAATGATTGATGAATCTATACCGCCTGATAATAAACAACCAATAGGTTGATCACTCATTAATCTTTTTTCAACTGAACTATATAGTAATGACTGTATCATAGATATACATTTATCATCTTCATTATATTTAATAGGAAAGTCTAAATAAAAATATTTAAAATCCTGATACATATCATTATTTAAATTATACTCGGTATAAGAACCTGGTTCTATCATTTTTATATCTCCTTCACCAAATTCCATCAAAGATTTCATTTCAGATGCCACAATTAATTCTGTTTCATTTTGTATCATATATCCAGAACGAATACCAATTGGATCATGGCCAACATAAACTAATCCATTTTTTTCATCAAACAATAAAAAGGTGAATACACCATCTAATAATTTAATACATTGAATTCCTAGTAAATTATATAAGTGAGGAATAATCTCACAATCACTATTTGTTTGTAAAGTTATATTATACTCTTCTGCTAATTCTTTGTAATTATATATTTCTCCATTACAGATAATTATTGTATCACCTATTTTCATAGGCTGATTACTCTTACTATCTAAACCATTAATAGCTAGACGATGAAATACAAAATATAATTCATAGTCTTTATAAGTTAAAAAAAAATTTGTTGTGTTATCAGGGCCCCTATGATGACATAAACTAGCTCTTTTAAACATATCATATTTATCTATGCATTGATTACGATGAACTACCTTTCTAACTTGACCAAAGATACCACACATTTTATAAAATACTATATTAATCTTTTATATATTTTAACAAGAACTATTTTAATTTAAATGGTTGTTTACCATATTTAGCATATGCGTATATAAGATATATAGGAGAAAACAACAATGCTAGAATAATGCTCCAACTAAATCCTTTATTTATTTTAAAGCAGACATAGGCCGCAAATAAACTTACAAAATAATAAAATATTCTAACTGTTTCACTAACCCCCGTATCTAATAACCCTGATAATCGTCTATCATCATTTTTATCATCATTTTTAACATAGACTTGTCCTCTATCCATTTATACTATATATTAGATAATATTTTAACAATAAGGTTTAATTAATTCAGCTACCGATTGAATATTAGCTCCTTTTGTTTGTCCTACTTCTTTCTTATCTTTAAACAAAATAAATGTAGGAACACTTGTTATTTTACATTTATCACATAATTCATCATTTTCATCTATATCAATCATATAAAATTTAATCTTATCCGTTTGTAATCCTTCTTTAAGTTTTAAGATCATCGGTTTAATTTTCTGACATGGTCCACACCATTTAGCTGTAAAATAAAAAAGCAAATATTCATCTTGATTAATAACCTGGCTAATATTTTCACTGGTAATAGTTTCCATTATATTGATACGTCATATATTTAAATTATGATATAAACTAATAATCATCATATTCTTCATCAGTAGATGATATATCTGCTTCCAATTCCCTTTCATAAGCATCATCTTCTAAATTAGTTTCTTCAATCCCTACTCTAGATGGATTTAATAAATAGTGTTCTTGCATCTGTAATTTATACTGTCGATATTCTTCATCAGTTAGTCTGTTAATTTCTGTTTCTGTTAGAAAGTTAAATGTTTCACTATCTTGTTTTACTCTAACCCTAGGTAATAGATAATTGAAATCTTCTTTGTTTTCTACTAACTGAAAATGGCTTTCAGGAATCTTATCCAAGCACTTACGATATTCTAGATATGATGAGAAAGTTACTTCACCAGGTATACCGTCCCATCTATCCATAGATAAAGTCATCCATGGTTTTCCTTCATATTGCTTTCCATTACCCGAACAAGTGTAACTCATAGTTATCTTATATATTATATTGTTATACTATTTTCTTAGATTTATAAATCAAATTTTTATAGTTTGAGAGTATTAAATTAAAATATACAATATATTAATGCTTGGGAGGAAATATGCTAAGGCTAAGAAAACTCTAAAGTCAATAGCAAAATATATAGCTATAATCTGTGTTTTATCAGTCATCATATGGTATTCTATTGAACCTATCATAAAAGGGTTTACTAAATATTATATAGATTTTTTTGGAGGTTTGTTAGATAGGTTTGATAATGATATTTTACAGGTTAAAAGGGATAAAAACGGGGTTATTATTAGTGCTGATCTTAAGAGGAGAAGTTATGTATATAGTATTACATATGCTTTTATAGTAGTTGTAACGATAGGAGTTTTAAGGTATCTTAATAAAGACAATGATGACAATGATAATGATACAGGGCTAACCCCAATGAGATTTATTACAATATGTTTAGTCTTATTTCTTCTATCATTGTTAGTTTTAATAGAGAAATATATAAATATACCTATCTTTACGATTATATTTTTTATAATATTAGGAAGAATTATAATTAAAAAACTAATATCTAGTATTAAAAATACTAAAAAAGAAGATAGAAATGATACTGTATTTATTATTACTAATAGTATCTTATTCTATTTTATCATTGTATTTATTATACATATATTATGGATTGTAATAGTATATACTGCACCAGATATGAGTAATAATATAAACTTAGGTAAAGATAAAGGTTGTAGTCTTCCATGGTTATATTATGGAACACCTACTCCAGAAGACGATAAAATTTTAGATAGAATTAATAGATATATGTTTGATATTACATATTGGTTTTCAGTAAAGGATGATATCCCCAAGATTCCGGGCGTCCCTGACGCGCTCTCCCTGCAGTCCTCATTTAAATGTCAACCTTGTCCACTGAATAAGACACCTAGAGAAACTGAAGATTCTAATAGTATAAAGACAGGATGCCGTCCTTGTCGTACCGGTGAAGAATGGGTATCTGTAAAAACTTTAGCTGAACGTTTTAATAAAGGATTATTAAGTAAGAAAGATATAGATAAATTTAAAAGTGGTTTTAAAGAAGATGGTACATTAAATGAAGAAGATAACTCTATCAAACAAGTTTTACATGATTATGATACAATAGATTTAGATAATCCCTTGTATATAAATAGAGGAATGTGTTTAAAAAATAATGCGGATGACTGGGAAGAAATTTTAGATGGAGATTGTGATAGTTATTCTGACTGTATGGATAATAATTATAAAGGAAAATTTATAGAGCTAAGCTGGTCTAAGAATATAAATGATCCAGTCAATTTATTCCCGGAACAGAGGATTGATATACTTAATCTAAATAAACCTATAGGATTTTATCTGCCTTCTGACATAATGAAAGCACCGTGCTCACCACCTCCCGTAGATAGAGATAAATATAATAATCCTATATGTAATAAAAAACATGATGGTAAAGGTGAAAAAAATAAATGTTATTTATTATTACCAGTTGGAGAACATATAGATAAGATAAGTGAACCCAATAATGCTCATCCTATCATACGCCGTAGCGGTGATGTATCTTGTGATGATCCAAATATAATAGCTCAAGAATATGAAACAGAGAATGCACTTAAACCTGACAAAAAATCGATTAATGATACTACAAATAAATCTGTAAATGAAGGTGATAATGATTGGAGGAATATTTATCAACAAGTTCAAGATAATTGTTATAGCAGTTCTAAAGGGAATTGTTATATTAATAATAGTATATGTCATACAAAAATTAATACACCTCTACCTTTAGTAGATTATAATAATACAGGTAAAGGTATATTAACTATTCCAACTGCTAGTAATATAGGGTGTAGAAATATAGCTAAGAGCTGTTCTATAAATAATGATGAATGTGTCTCAATAGATGTAGATGAAGATGGAAATGTAGTCGATGGTAAAGGAAATTGTAAATATTCTAAATGGAATGAGACTGATAATAAGTGGGATCTTAAAGATGATGAAGATGAGGACTATGAATTAAGATGTATGAATAATAATACTGCTAATAATACTAATTTAAAGTATCCCGATAATGTAAATTATGATGATAGTATATTTGATACCAGAAAAGGCCTTGCTAACTTCCAGGATATGTGCAGAAGCATACATAGATTTGAAGATTTTAAATTAGAACTTATAGATAATACAAATAACCCATGTAGATAATCCTTGTAAATAACCTTATGGATTATCCTTTAGATGTCTAAAAAATCTTATCAAGTTCTTTTTTAAATAATCTACTGGTTATTTCATTTACTTTAAGAAATACTTTATCTTTTTTTATTATATGATATAGATGTTTATCATCTTGATATAATAAAATTATCCTAGATTCTTGTATATCACCTGAAAATGAATCTTCATCTATAGCAATATGTATATCATGATATAATTTCTTAGCAAATTGCTTTGTAACTAAACAAAATCCTATATTATATTCTTTAGAAATTACTAATAAATCTTCTTTATTAATCCTATAGGTATCTATATCTTGAACATCTAATAAACTTTCTATTAAACGACTATTCATTTCCTGTTGTTCTGATATAATTGATTCTAAGATACTTGAGACAATATCTATATCAGATAATTCACTATCTTTAATAATTATACCACGTCCAAATAATACTTGTAGAATATCGGGATATTGATCTACTTTTTTTAAGGTAATAGTTTGTTTATTTTTCATATTAGTTAGTTGTATTTGTTTTGAGCGACTTAATCCCTCGTTATATATTCCTACATTTCGTATATAGTCACTATATCTTATGAAATATTCTAGATAAGATTCATTATCTATATCTGATTGTTTAATTAAATATTCACCTTCTTTGACATTATTTTTAATTTTAGTTAAATCTAGATCTATTTGTAAGAAACGTTCATAATCTCTTTCTGAATAGTTTAATAATAAATCAATGAATAATTTTAAAAGTTTTTCAAACACATCTTTACTAGATAGATCATCTATATCACATATGATTAGTTTAGTCCCTTTATCTATATTTATATCAGCATCATAATATTTATTTACAAATTTAATGATAACTGATATAGGTTTATAAAGTAGATTAAACAATATTTCCCTCTTGTGGTAGTTTAACATAATATCATTTTCTTTTATTTTTATAACCTTATTATAAAGAGTATCTTTTTCTTTAATTAAAATATATGATTTTTGAAAGAATAAACTTCTCAATCTTTCTTTAAAGTTTACTCCCAATGTGTATTTACTTCTTTTATCTTGTGATAGCCCATATAACCCAATTGTCTTATCTATATCAAAATAGCTTATATTACCTATAATATCTAATGTATGCTTTGAAGTATATATTTCTGATTTTAGAGGAATATAACAACCATCTGGGAAAACTAATTCATTAATTCTTAATTGTATTTGTTTTCTTCTATCAGTTATACCTGAAACAGTTAATTTAGCATTTCTTAAATATGGCTTACCCATCTTTAGTTTATCTATATCAGATAAGACTTTTATACATTTATTATATCTAGGTCTTCTACTATAGGTTATTTCTCCTATAAATTTATTCTTATGAGATATATCTATATTAAATGGTTTAACAGGTATATACACATTATCAATAGTTTCTATTAAAGTAACTTTGTTATAATTATCATATATATGACTATATATTGGTAGTTTTAATTTTTCTAGTGCACTCGTAAGTATATTAATATTTAATAAATCACTTTTTATTTCACTATAAAGTTCATTTATCTTAACTTTACATTGAGTTACAACATTATTTTTCCACAACCTTTCATATTCTGCTAGTTTACTACTTTTAGGGGTTGTATCTAACTCTAGAATACTTACTTGTTGCCCCCCTTTCACGTAGAAGACAGGTTCATATAGATGTCCACGTTCTTTATATACTAACATTATACTAGATGTATTAAAGTCATAATTACCTAAAATAGATTCTAAAAATATGTCTTCACTAGTTCCTTCAAAGGATACGATAGATAGATTTGGATAAACTTTGTCAAATGTTTTGGAAGGAAACTTAGCTATAGCCATCAAGACAGGTGATACATATTTATCTAGTATTATTTCTGTATCTGATAATATATAATTTATAAATTGATAGATGGCGGTTATCTCAGTAAACTCTCTATTTATGAATATACCTTCATTTGTAGTCTCATACATTGATAATAATTTTAATAATTTATCACGACCATCTATCTTATTAATATGCCTTTGTATATGTGAACCAGTGAATCTATTATTATATCTCTTTAGATATTTCCTGAATGATCTAGAATCAGCATCAGTTATATCTTTAATATCTTTCTTAAATAAATTTATAAAGGAACCTCCGCCTATAGCAGATATATAATTATGTGTATTTTTTAGGTTATTTAAATCATGGACTATATTCCCTATTAAATCTTTAACAGATGAATTGTTTTCATGTAATAGTTCTTGTATTGATTCTATATATGTCTTATCACATTTATTAGTCCCCCTTTTAATACCCTTCCTATATAGATTTATTTCAGGGATATCAACATCTTTGGGTAGATCTTTAATATAAAGATAATCCTTAAGAATAGGATGTATATATCCATAGATACCTAGATTGCTAGGGAAACTATTTGAAACATATTTAGAATTACGTTGTCTCCTTATATCTAGACTATTTGTTACTTTAACTTCATCTACCTCCTCACCTGTTAATGTTATTGTATACTCAAGGTTATTTAAAGATATCTTTTTTATAGACTTAACTTTCCCTTGTGCCCATCTAATTTTAGATTTATCCTTAATTTTAACTTCAACATCCCAACCAACTTTTATTTCATCCTTTCTAGCAAAACAACAAGGGACTTTATATCCTTCAGGGTGAAAGTTTTCAAGTAATTCAAGACGATAATTATTTACATTATCACCCATCTTATTCCAGTAAGAGTGATTTCTAGCTAATACAAATTTATCAGTATCTTTCTTATTGGCTGTATTAGATTTATTATCTACAATATCATCTTTGAATGATTCATAATTAGCTGGATCCATAGGACTATCATCTTTAACATTCCAATATTTGGGACATATATACCATGTATCAGGATTTCTCTCAGGGATATTAAAAGCTTCTCTATAACCAATACCTATACCTACACCTTCTTTTTCATATCGCTCTAGATCTTCGGTAGACACGGCTATAGGTTGTCTTTGATTATTAGGAGTACACTTAGTAGCATATGTATAGCCTTGCGTACCGCTTTTATTTTTACCTGATTTCCTTTGTCTCACAGAATACCCTGAAAATAAATTAATACCCCCTTTATCGTGTATATAGTGACTAGATTTTTTATCAAAATCATTTAATCTATTTAGATAATACCTATGAACATTATAACCACCTTTTTGAATATTGTAACCACCTCTTTGATTATTGTAACCACCTCCTTCAGATTCACTATCTTCTAATAACCCTATACCAGAATCACTACTTTCTGAATCTTTTGAAAATTTATCCATATTCAAGGATTCTTCAGATACTTCAACATCTCCATTGGTATCAGATTCATCCGGTGTAGATATATCTTGTTTAGGAGTATCTTGTTTAGGAATGTCTTCAAGTTCATCTATTTTTACTAATTTATCTGAATCTAATTTTTCAGAGGATGATTGATCAAGTATTTGGTCTATCTCAGAATCATCTAATAAGTCTAATTCGATAGGCTGACTTATCTTAGAGAATAGATTGTATGGATCCTTTTTATGTTCTATATAATCATTATAAACTTTCATTAAATAATTCATAAAGTTATAAAAACGAATTAGTCCATCATATGAATGTATTGATGATACATCAACTTTTATATTTGTTCCTATTAAATCTATAATAAATTCTACACCATTTTCACCTGATTTAAATATCTTACCACCATCAGATAAGCTAACCCATTGTTCATATTCGTCCGTTGCATCTTCTTCACTAATATTAAATATCTTTGTTAATTCTTCTATTATTTGTGTCTTATTTAGTTTTCTTTTTGAATTATGTAATAAAGATATAACTCTTAATTTAGATTCTACTGACTCATAATCACTCACTCTCTTATATATACAAGATATCGTTGTCTGATTTTGTTTATTAAATCTTACAAAAGCAGATAAATTATTTAGCAATGTAATCATCTTATCTACCTTATAATTTTTAACAGGATATATCATATTTAAAGAACATATATCAAAGGAAGATTCAATATCTTTTATATGGATTAATTTTTCTTTACTATATATTTTAAATTCATTCAGATATGAAATAAATTTATTAGCTAATCTTATCTTTTCTATGATAGTATCTATTAATAATCTACCTCTAGATAGGTCATTTAATAATAATTTAATATGTCCGGATGAGTAGATGATTAATGTAACAGTTATCTTATCTTTGTATAATTTAATAGTCACACTATTTCTTATATCCATAAAAACCGGTAATGTGTTAGGGACTGAAATAACTGGACTACGAAACCATTTAACAAATATATCTTTTGATATATGTCTTTCTTTATCTTCAGTTGTATAATATATAGAATCTTTCCATATTTTACTAGTAGTATCTGTATAATTTTCTAGAGTTATTTTTGTAAATGATAATATTGTATCAGACCATTTACCTAAAGATATATCATTAAATAAGCGAAATAGATATACCATATTATCATCAACTTGATTATGTAAAACAAGATTATATGAACTATATTCTTTTGGATATAATGGATTTTTCTCACTATATGCATCTTCTAATTGTTTACTTAGATGACTAAATAATTTAGATTCTAATTTAATATGTTTATTTCTTTCAGATAGTAATGGGGGTGAATTAAACTCAAAGAAATCTATAGGAGATTTAAGTCTAGGCCAATATTTTTTTATCTTACCATAAAACCATTGTTCTCTAGTATATCCGAGTTTTTCACTACACTCATCCTCACTTATTTTATTTTTGTAAGATAACTTAAGAAATTTATAATAGTCTATCAATGTTATGAAAAATATAGTTTTAGTATTAAAATCTTTAATTATTTTATGAATAGATGATTCTAATTTAACTATATTACGATTATCATCTGAATCAATAAAATTATCATCTATCTTTTTATTTTTATACGGTGTATCCATCACTATATCGGGATAATAAAACGCTAGAGGAACAATAGTATTTCCTTCTTTAATCCATGCAAATATATGTTCACTTGTAATAGATTGTTTGGAAGCAATAGCTAATTTGATTAAGATTTCTTTTATTGTGTCATCATCATAGATAGTAACCGATATAATAGAACCGCCATGTTTAACAGTATAGTTTGTATTATTAAATACAGAATTATTTAATAAATAACTCATATAAAATAGAGTATAAAATAAAATCATCTAATTAAATTTATATGGTGTTGAATTGATTTTATCACCACAATACATTTTAGGATTTTTACTATAGTCTTCAGGTATATAGATACCCAAAGATTCAGCATTCTCTAATAAAAATCTCATATTATTCCAAAATTTAGGGGTATGTCCAACTTCATCTGTCATAACATGGGATAATTCATGAATAGATACAAATAAGATTAGATTTACATCTATAAATGTATCATCTTTTACATCCCTTAAACATATAGCTAATTCTTCGCCTTTATTTACAGAATAAGCTGTATATCTTCCTCCGGGTGTATTTTCAAATATATTATTACTGTTAAAATTAGTCTTTAATTGTTCAACACCTTCTCTATCATTATGATTTATATATACGTGTTCTACTAGATTAGATAAATCAATACTTATGTTAGCAAGCATATCAGCGGCTTTTTGTTTATCCGGGAGTTTTCTAACTAAATAAGACTTATTATTAATCGTTGACTTTACACGAGTTAGATTCGCATATCTATATACATAATTAAATGATATAGCTAATATTACAACTGCTAATAATACGTTAGTTAACTCCTTCATATATAATTGGTATATTAAAATTTGATTTTAGTTATTACTTAAATTTATCATATACATATACATATATATAATGAAGTTACAAATCATAGATATATTATCAGATGACTTACCGAGCACAGAGCGTGATGGTAAAGACTTTACAATAACTATCTATGGTAAGACTTTAGATAAAGAAGATAATCAATATAAATCCGTTGTCTGTAATATTATAGGATTTAAACCCTATTTCTATATGAAAATTCCTGAAACATGGACACACAGCACCGTCAAACAGATATTATCAGATGATACTATCGAAGATAATATAGAATCATTAATTCGTAGTTCATACTATTATGATCCAAAAGACGATTTTTATTCAGTTAAAAAAGCTGAAAATTTTAAAGAACTATACGGCTTTCGATGTAATCCAGATAAGTCAGTATTAACCTATAAATTTGTTCGTCTAGAATTTTATTCTTATTCAGCGATGGGTAAATATAGTGAAGCTATTCGTAAAAAATATCACTTATTAACACTTCAAAAAGATAATAAATATCATAAGCTTTTTAAAGAATGGATAAAATTAGAAAGAGATGATAGATGTGATAGTCATTTATATGAATCTAATATCCATCCAATATTAAGATTTATTCATAAACAAGATATACAATCAGCCAACTGGATAGAGATAGATGAGTTTAATAATGCAGAAGTAATTCAAGATAAAAAATTATATTCACAAATACCTTATATAATAAATGATATAGATTATACTCGTATAAAACCTGTTTTTGAAGATTTACTGTGTCCTTATATAATAGCATCTTATGATATTGAATGCGACAGTTCTCATGGAGACTTTCCTTTAGCTACTAAAGACTTTAAGAAACTTGCATTGGATATCTATGATAACTTTTATGAAATGAAAAATAGAAATGATTATGATCATGAATCTTATGATAATTATTTATCTAGATTTATTAATTCAGGGTTTCATATAGAGTCATTAGAAGAATTACATAAATCTACTCCATATACATATATTGATATTAATCATGTCTATACCGTTAATTCTAAGAAACCGAGTGAAGCATCTCTTAATGAAATTGTTACCTATTTAAAAACTTCTGAATTTAAAGAACGATTTAATAATCCTAAAAATAGGGATAAAATTATTAATGAAATGACTAGATTATTTAACGGTTTTAAAGATGATAATGGTCATATAATAACAGTTGAAGGAGATAAAGTCATACAAATAGGAACTGTATTTCATAGATATGGAGAGGATATACCCTATAAAAGACATATATTGGTCATAGGCCCTGAAGATGATAAAGATGACTCTGAAATATGCGCAGATATATCAGGTATTATTGTTGAACGATGTAAATGTGAAGAAGATTTACTCTTAGCTTGGACACAAACTATTAAAGAAGAAGATCCTGACTTTATCACAGGTTATAATATCTTTGGGTTTGATTTTGCCTATATGATGGACAGAATGAAGACCTATTGTTGTAATAATAAGTATTGTCATTACAAATGTCCTTATAAGAAATTTATGAATATGGGAAAAGTCAATACAATCAAAGGGAAAGATCATTATAATAAGTGTTGTCGTGAAAAGAAAATAAAGGTATCTACTTTTGGATCTACAGATTACAATCGCTATATTCATATGGATGGACGAATTATTTATGATCTTCAAAAAGAGATAGAAAAAAGTCATAATCTAGAGTCATATAAACTAGATAATGTGGCTTCTCACTTTATGAGAGGAAAAATAAAGAAGATTGAATCTAAGAAAGGTAATGAACAGAAAGTAACTAAACTATATACAGAAGATTTTGGTAATCTTAAAGATGGTGATTATGTTTCACTTAGACTTCACAGTAACATTGGAGAAACTTATTATAAAGATAACAAAAAGTTTAAGATTGAAAGATGTGTTAGAAAAGAAAAAGGTTCTCATCTAAGAATACTAAATCATTATCTTAATTTTCAAGAAGTAGAATCATCCCAAAATATAAAACAATCTAGTTGGCCATCAGAAGATTCTGAATACTTTAAGATTGAATGGTGTTTAATGAAAGATGATATATCTCCTCAAGATATTTTTCAGAAACATAAAACAGGTGGTCCTGAAGGTAGAGCTGAAGTAGCTAAATATTGTATTCAAGATTGTGAATTATGCATTAATCTAACATTGGCCTTAGATATTATTCCTAATAATGTAGCTATGGCAAATGTATGTTCGGTACCTCTATCATATATTTATTTGAGAGGTCAAGGAGCTAAAATCTTTTCTTTAATTTCTAAAGAATGT
>CERI01012518.1_pt1 | contig 17144 bp, 20 predicted proteins | sample 350261 | NCBI WGS metagenome assembly CERI01 (sample SAMEA2620979, study PRJEB7988) | marine metagenome | isolation source: saline water (ENVO:00002010), including
GCACCACCAGTTAGTAATATTTTTTTCATTAAAATAATTTAATTTAATATAACTTCTATATATAAGTAAAAAAAATAAAATATATGAAAAAAGCAATAATAATAGGTGCAGGGTCAGCAAGTTTATCTGCGGCAACTGAACTATCAAAAAAAAATCAAAATTTTAAAATCTTGGTTATCGAAAATTCCAAATTTTACCCCATTGGAAAAACTGGAATGTTTAAATATAATAATCAAGATCATGCCATTTTAACTGGACTAATTGGTGTAAGAAAAATTTGTGAGAATAGCATTTTGGATCCATGGCCAATCAATATAGATGCAGAATATCACGAAGAAAAAAATGAGTAACTTTAAATATAAAAACATATTTTTAAGTAAGACTTTTTATTTGATATTTTTTTGTTTAACTTTTTATACACTAACATCCAAAAATTTAGAATTTTACTATGACGACTGGTTTTTTGTAAGTCATTTTGGAAACCAATCTATTTTATTGGAAAATTTTAATAAACTAAAGGATATATATTTAGTTAGACCTATTGGATTAATTTATCTCATTTTTCTTAGTTTATTTAACTATGAAAACATTGCACCAATATTTATTTTAAATATTTTAATATGGTTAAGTTCTGGCTTGATTATTTCTAAAAGTATAAAAAAAATAATTCCTAATTTTTCTGAAAATTTTTTTTTGGTATTTTTTTTATTCCCATCAATAAGTACTACGTTTCTTTATTCGCCTATAATTCAGGGATTAAGTACAATTTCAATTTTTCTTTGGTCAATTTCGATATGGTTCATTTGTAAATCAAATAATAATTTAAACATTTTATTGTCTATAATTTTTGTTTTACTATCAATATTTTCGTATGAAATATCAGTTAGCTTAATACCAATTAATATATTTTTTTATTTGACAAATAAAAAAATAATTTATGAAAGATTTAAATTGCAGATAATTACTTTGGCAAAAGTATTCTTATTATTTCTAATATTAATTTTTTGTTTTTATTTAATACAAAATTTTCTTGGGAAAATTTCTGATGTTAGTACAATTAAATACGGTTTTTTTGAGAAGGATTTTTTTGAAAATTTAATTAAATATTTTTTTAAACCATTTGAATTATTTTTTATTGAAATTCCAATTTTTTGGATAAATGGTCTAAGAAACTTTTCAAACAATTATCAATTTTGGGATTTAATTTTAATAATTTTAATTAATCTAATTTTAATTAATGATTCTAAAAATAAAATTTATAAAGATTTTAAATTTGCTATAGCCTATAATTTTTCGTTATGTTTTGTATTTCTAGGAATATTTTTAATATATTTAGTAGCAACATCTGTTCCAGATTTAAATGGATATTATAATAGAGGATTACTTGGACTACATATTTTTATAACTTTTTTTTTAATTCAATTTAATTTTTATAAAAGCGATTTTAAAAAAATATTTCTATTTTTATCAATAATTATTATAAACATGAATTTAATTTCACTTTTAGAACAAGACAAAATACATAAAAAAAATAGTTCTATAAGACAAGATATAATTAATAAAACTAAAGAAGTTGCTGGAAATAATTATTTAATTTTTACAAATTTTAATACTTATTCTAAAAATAAATATAATTTAATACCTATTTTTTCAGATGAAGTTTTTGATTACAAAAATTCAATAAATTATCATTATAAAGAAAAATATTTAGCTAATAGAATTTATAATAATCCGAAATGTAAGAATATTCTTTTTTTTAAAAATGATTATTTAAGTGGAATTGTTCCATCTCGAAATAGAAAAACTAAAGACGATCTAATACTAAATTTTTACAAAATAGATATAGATCAAAAAAATAGTACCTCAATTGTAATTTATGATTATGAGTCTCAAAATTTTAAAGTGGGAAAGATAAATGAAATTAATGATTTATTGGTCAAAATCTTTAACTGTGAGTAAAATTTACTTTTTCAGATATAATGCATCACCCCAGCTACTATGCATATCATTATTAGTATATACTCTCTTAAAGTCATATTTTTCTAAATACTCATCAAGTTGATCTACCAAAGTACAATTTTTGTATAACTCTTCAAAATTGACTTCGGAATAGATACCTTTTATATGATTTAAGATATTTGAAGCTCCCTTAAATGCTAATAATTCAGCACCCTGGATATCAATATTAATAAAATTATAATCCTTTATATTGTATTTACTTTTAAAGATATTGTTAAGTGTTTCTGATTTAAGTTTAATAATTTTTTTTAAAAATATATTTGGGTAAATTTTTTTGTGTAAATGTAAATCTAATACTGAATTGCAATCTTTTACATTCATTATTTTAAAATCAACATTTTGATTTTTTTCATCTGTAATCAATAAATTTTCAATTTTAATTTTTTTTTTATAAAAAAAATTATAATAAATTTTCCTTAAAAATAATTTTTTATAAGAAATTGGGTCTGGTTCAATCATTATAAAATTATTCACGTCTAGTTTTGAATAATTTCGTAATTCAGCACCAGAACCAGCACCAATGTGTATTATTCCATTGATATCAAAATTTAACTTATCCAATATATCATTAATTTCTACAAGCATTAATTTTAGATTAATATTTAAAATTGTATATATTATATTCTTTTTATTTTAAACTTAATAAACAAATAATTATGCTAAAATTTTAAAAAAAAATAATCAAATTATTTCAAAATCAATAATTTGTATTAAGATTTTATTTGCACACAGGTTTTTGACTGGATACTTTTTGTTAATTAATAATAATTATAGTATATTTTTAAAATATTAAAAATATTTAGTATTTTTTTCTTACCAATCTCTTGTATAAAAACATAATTATTTTTAAATTATTCAAAATAAAAAATGATCTTATTAAAAATAAAATATAAAATTCAAATGTATTGATAAATCTAATCTTTAAACATTTTTTCAAAAAAAACACATAATGTTTTAAATATTTTTTACCAGACCTTCTTTTATAAAAGTTAATATCAATAAAAGTTTCAACCAGAACTTTATTTACAGTGCTAAATCTATAATTTTTCATAAATAGCTTTATCCATAAAAAATAGTCTTCAAAAAATGGTACATGCTCATAATTACCTACTTTTAAAATATCTTTTTTTTTTAACAATGTTGTTGGGTGATTGATAGTATTCCTTAATTTTAGATTAAATTTTTTATTCTTTTTAGTTGCATTCGTATGTCTTATATAAATTGATTTTTTATCCTGTTCTGCCATGATAGAGTCTATTACAGTTATTTTTTTATTTTTCAGATAGGCTTCATAAAGAAATTTGACTCTGTCTCTATTGGAAAAATCATCAGAGTCACATCTTAGTATTAATTCAAATTTTGCTCTTTTAATTCCAATATTTAATATTTTTCCTAAACCTATATTTATTGGGCAATTGATTACTTTAAACTCGCAACCATTAATTAATTGATCTGTTTGTTTTACATGTTCTAAAATTCTTTTATCAACTGGACCATCAACTAAAATCATAATTTCTCTTGGAATTATTGTTTGGTATATTGAAATACTATTTAATGATTTCCGAAAGTCAAAATAACTAGTTTTTTTGTAAACAGGTAAAATTGCTGTTATAGATTTTCTAATCACTATATATCGAAGTTTTTAAAAACTTTTTGCAATCGTATATTGTTTAAATTTTCATTATAGTAGTCAATTCCTATTTTTTTTAGTTGATTATAAAAAAAATTATTAAAACATAACACTCTAATATTATTTTTTAATTCTGAAATATTTGTAACAATTAAACCACCTTTTATAAAAGATGTGTTACCAGTGTCATAAGATATAAAAGGTACACCTAAGCTAATTGACTCAACTATACTTAGAGGAAATACCTCAGTAATGGATGTATTAATTGTTAAATAAGACTCTTTTATTTTCTCAAAAATATTAATGTTGTTGCCATCAATAAACTCAATATTATCCAATCTTTTAATTTTGCAATAATTTTTACAATATTTTAGATATTTATAGTCATAATTTTGAAAAATTATTCTAAAAATTATTTCAGTATTTTGAAATTCCTCTGCAACTTTTAAAAAATCTTTCTGATTTTTTATTTCTCCAATATATCCAAAATGTGAGATGATAATTTTTTTATTCTTTGTCTTAAAATTTTTATTACTTTCAAATCTTGAAGTATTAAAAAATTTTACTATTTTATTTCTACTATTAAACAATTTAAAAATTTTTTCATCCAAATGACGGTCACATTTATCTGTCCAATTCAATGAATATATTAAATCAATTCTTTTCATAACAAAAAAGAGAAATGGAATATAAAATAGGTATATGATAGACCTGAATAAAAATCTTATTTTTAATTTATAGGGAAAAATTGAGACCCCATGGCTTACTAAAATAATTTTAGTTTTATTTTTATATTTTAAAGTTAAAAACAATTCTGATATCCAAGTTTGTAAGCTTTCAACAATTATTAAATCAGGCTTAAATTCATTTATAATTTTATTGGCCTTATTTTTCATTATAAAGAAATTAGACAAAAAATTAAAAAAATTTGAAAATTCTAGACAGAAATCAGTTTTATATTTAATATCCTTTGAAACTGTTTTAACTAAAAAACCATTTTTTTTTAATATATCCAGATGTAATTTAGAGGAAATGCCAAGCCCAGTTGAATTATTTGGATACCATTCTTTCGAAACTAATAATATTTTCATAATCTTAAATTTTTGTAAATTTTGATAAATATAAATAATGACTTAAAAATATCATATTTAAATAAAAGTTTAATCAATTTCATAATGTTAATTTTTTTGATATTAAGTTTTTTTTTTAAAGCTAAAAAAAATAGTCTCTTAAGACAAATTTTATTTTTAAGATCTCTATTTTGATCCGACCATCTGTTAGGTGCGTCAGTCAAAGCTTTGCTAGTGTGAAAGTTTAAAATTTTAATATCTTGTTTTAATATATATTTAATCTTTATAAAAGCTTTCAAATCATCATAAGGATAATCACAACTTGGATATGTAAAATTATATTTATTTAAATTAAATAAACAACTTGAGTGTATTAAATTATTAACAAACAAAAAATCATTATTATAAAATAAAGTTTTTATTGATTTAGTTTTTTGAGCATAGAGTAGGTAATTACCATTTAATAAATAAGCATCAATCATTTTACTAGTATGATTTTCATCCCAAAAATCATCTACATCTAACCTAAATACAATGTTATTTCTAAACATATTTTTGTATCTATTCCATGATTTTGCTGGTTTGTAATTTTTGAAGTTTTTTACAAAATTTAGTTCAATTTTTTTATCAATAATTAGCAACTTTTTTTTTATTTCCAAAAAAAAGTTCGTTGAGTTCATAGTATCATCAACAATTAGTACTTGATCTGGTAATTCTACTTGTCTTAAAATGTTGTTACAAATATTATTTATAAAATTGTCAGCTTTATAGGCTGGAATAAAAATTGTATATTTTGGCCTCATAAAAGTAACGTATCGTCAATATATAAATTTTCACTAATTAAAGTTTTATTTTTTAACCACTTTTTCGGAAAAACCCAATTTTTATTTCCTGAGATATATGCTGCCCACCAACAAAACGTTGAGTTTGAGGCTATACCTCCATCGCTATTACAAATTAGTCTAAAAGAATCTAATTCATTTAAATTAGGAATTATGATATTTTTTAAATTGAGTTCATTAACTAATAATTCTAATTGTTTGTTATCATCAGAAAGACAATAAATTTTTTCATTTCTAAAAAAATCAATACTTTTTTTATAATATTCTAAATCTAGAACCAAATGATCTTTACTATTATAAAAATCACCACCACGAAAGTGAAGTATATAATATTTTTCATTTTTTTTATTTTCAGAAGATTCAAAAAATTCTCTTAAAAAATTTTCTTTATTTACATATTTTGCAAAATATAAATCTTGCCAATACCCAATTAAATTTTTAGGAAGAAATAAAAAATTTTTTTTGATCAAAGTTTTATAAAATTTTTCTGTTTTGTAATTCAAAAGTTTATCTATAAAATTATTTTCTTCATCAATTATTTCATTAGTGATCTTAAATATTTTATCTAAAATAAATTTTCGTTTTGATTGTCCATTGAACCAATTAATATTAAATGATATTTTGCAATTCTGCTCTTTCTCTAAAAATTGACCAAATGCATACTGAAATATTTGATTACCCAGTCCACCCCATATTCTAATAATTTTTTTATTTTTCATTAATTTTTTTATGGTATGTGTAATTGTTAAAATATTACAAATTATAAAATGATTTATTTCTACACGACATTATTAGTAGTTTTTTTATTAACTGTATTATTAATTAATCTATACCTTAAAATTTCATTAAAAAGAAAAATATTAGATAAAGCTTTAAATTATAATATGCATAAAAAAGACACTCCTACTGGGTCTGGAATCGTTTTTTTAATTATGTATTTAATTTTTTTAATAATCATTAGATTTTTAGAAATTAATCAAATAATTGAAATCGTATACCCAAATAGATTTTATATATTCAATTTATCACTAATTTTTTTATCTATAATTTCTTTTTATGACGACATAAAAAATTTACATCCAAATATAAGATTTTTTTTTCAAATATTATTTGTAAGTATATCTCTTTCATTGATTAATTTTCAATTATTAACAAATTATTTACCACTTAAAATTTTAATAATATTTGTAACTTTTTATTGGGTATATCAAATTAATTGCACAAATTTTATTGATGGTTTAGATGGATTTTTAATTACTCACTCTCTATTTCTTGCTTTTAATTCTTTTATTTATTTTTTTTATTTTGATAATGATAATTTTTTATATTTTTTTTCATTATTTTTATTAGTCATTTGTTCTGCTTTTTTGCTTTTTAATAAACCTAAAGCTAAAATTTTTATGGGAGACTCAGGTAGTATTTTTATTGGTTATGGAGTTGGTTTTATTTCATTATTTTTTTTATCAATATTAAGGATTGATATAATGATTAGTTTAATATGCTATCCATTCATTGATTGTACACTTACAATTATAAATAAAATGCTTAAAAAAAAATATCCCTGGGAGAGATTATTTGATTATAACTTTTTAAAACCAGTAAAGCTTTATGGAAAATCTCATAGTTATGTCTTAAAATATTTTATTTATTATAATATAGGATTGTCAATTAATATATTTTTACAAATAGTGTTTAATTATAAATATCTATTTATTGTTTCCATTATATATACAGTTATTCTAATTATCTTTTTCAATCGAAAAATTAAATGAAAATAATAACTGAGGCATATAAGAATAATAACGATAGATTAGTTTTGTTTTTTTTTTTGTTAGCTACTTTAAATCAAGCAAAATTTATTTTTCCAAGTTATAATTTTATTTATTATGCTTACGTCCTTATATTTTTTAGTTATGTATTTTTTATTTTTTATAAAAAAAAAATTCTAATTAATGAGATAAACAATTATTTTTTATTAATTATAATTATACTATTATTTTTAATAGAAAATTTAGTATATAAAAATGCGTTTGATTTAAAAATTTTAATTTTTTTAAGTTTGGTTGTTTTTTTAAGTTTTTTAGTTTCAGAATTTAATGTGGAAAAAATTTTTTTATGTTTTATTTACACGTCTTTATTTTTTTTACTAGTTGGAGCTTATGGATTTTTAAAAGGAGGGGAAGGAGGTTCTTGGGGGGATCAATACGTATACTTTGGTTACCACTATTTTTCATCAACCAGAAATGAAGATGCTCAAATTTTCTTATATGGATTCTTATTTAGTTTATTTTATATTTTTTATTATAAATTAAACTGGAAAATACTAATAATTAACCAATTAAACTTATTAGCTTTAATATTATCATTTAGTAGAGGTATATATTTATTACTGTTTCTTAATTTTGCGTTAATTTATATTTTTATAATTTTTAAACAAAGTAATAAGTTAAAACATTTTTTATTATATCTATTCATTTCTATAATTTTTACATATTCATCATTTCAAATAATTAACAATACTGTAAAAATAGACTTAAATAGTGTCTTTGTGGTTAAATTAGTTTCATTATCTGAATTTGTTAATAAAAATGAGACCAAATTTCAGGAAGAAAATAAAGATTTTAATAAAAAAACTGGTTTATATAAAAACAGCGTTAAAAGCTTAAATTTTAAACTAGATGATTGGTTATTTTTTTTTGAAAATTCAAATGCCATAATTTTTAAAAATATTATTTATAAAAATGAAAATAAAAATTATGTAGAAAGTTCTCTATTATACTCTCTTAAAGAATTAAGTATTATAATATTTTTTTTATTATGCTATTTTATTATATTACAAGTTTATAAAGTTTTTAAAATCGAAAATATTATTGAAAAAAAAATATTTTTTTTAATAATATTAGTTAATTTTATTTTTTTAAATTCACTTTATAATTATTATGATGACATTTGGAACTATTTAATTTTGTTTTACATAGTTTTATCTTCGAAAAAACAATCTGCTAATTTTTGAAAAAAAAATGTTAACTCTGGTAAAAAAATTGGTTTTGTGTAAATTAATTTTTTCAATTCCAATATTTTTACTAGTCTCCAAGTAAGCTTTAAAAATATAATTATTAATTAATCTCATATTTTTTTTGTTAACTAAAACAACTGAATTATTTTTAAATTCAATAAAATTAGCATGTATCATCTTTAATTTTTTTTTATTTGAATAAATAATTTTATTCTTGTAATGAAAATCATGTTCATTAATGTTCCACGCACCAATGTTAAATAATTTATCTTTTATGCCATAAAATTTTTTTTTAAAAATTTTAGGCCATTTATTTAGATATAATTGATCACCTTTTATAATACCATTAAATGCTTCATTAAGTGTTGTTGAAAATAGACATTGTCTTTTCCAGATATCTAAACACTTTTTTCCATAGCCATCTTTTCTAAAACCTAAAAAACCAACATTATAAATTCCATTTATTTTCTCTTGAAATTTATTTTTTAAACCAAAATTATGAACAGATGAAATTATTGAAAATTTATTAAGTTTATTTGTAATACTGCTACATTTGTTAAAAAAAAATAAATCAGCATCTGTATAAAAAATTCTTTTTTTTTTAAATCTTGTAAGACAATATTCAATTAAGAATGGAGTTAATAAAAAACAAAATTCATTAATTTTTCTTTTTTTTTGTTGTTTTTTTAATTCAGGATATTTTTTAAAGAAATCGTTTATATTGATAACATATATAAAATTTAATTTCAGTGTACTTATTTTATCAAATGTTTTTTTGTCTATTGCTAGCACAAAAAAATTTATTTTTTTATCAAGTTTATATAATGAGTTTATCATTGAAATCCCTCTCAATAAAAAATTATAATTAAAGTAAGTACAAAAATATCTCATTTTTTTCTTTCTAATATAATATTATAATATGTTTCATTGCTACTTAGAGCGTAAGGTGGATTATATATTTTTTTTTTTGTAATTTTAAAATTTTTAAAAGTAAAACCTTTAAAAAAAAATTTACTTAAAAACCAACATGGGTATTTGTAATCATAAACTTTAGGATCTGGATTTTCTATTCTTAAATAATTATTACCAGAATTATTTATGATTAAATTAGTAAATATAAATATATTTGATTTATTTTTTAATGATGCAAACACTTCTTCAGGGTTGGGCAAGTACTGAAAAGAAGTATTAAATATTACTACATCATATTTTTTATTAGATGCGATCTCGGATTGAAATTTGATCTCATTAAATAACTTATTTTTTTTTGCAAATTTGACTTTTTGTTTTTGTTCTATAATTTCCCAATTTAAATTTAAACTTATAAAATTCTTTATAGAATAATATAAATTGCCAAAACTGCCGCCATAATCTAACACTCTGATCTTCTTATTAAAATCGAATTTTTTTTTGAGTATATAATCATAGCAAAAATATTTAAGTATAAATTTATTTACTACAGGGTTATCGTAAATTATTCCATCTTGTTCAAATTTATTATTTTTAATTGCTTTAATATTTTTTTTATAAATATAATTTATTAAATATTTATTATTGTAACCATCACAAGATTTTAAGGCCTCATCGTAATTATAAAATTTATTATAAAAACCAATTTTTTTTCTAATTATTCTGTGTATAATTTTTTTAAACATTTGATTGATTTATTCTACTTTAAATGTGTTCCTATTTTTTTTAATTTTTCAATTATTCTAATAAATAAAGATTTTTTTTTATAAATTGTCTTGAAAAATTCTTCAAATTTTTTTCTCATTTTTAAATCTTCTTGAATTTTAATTTTTTTAAATTTTTTTGTTTTATTGAGTTTTCTTATAAAGAATTTGTTTGTTTTACTTGAATTGGTTCCAGTTCCATCATGTCCAATATTTCTTACAAATGATATTGTTGGATATAACGTATACATATTTTTTAAAAAAGTTGATGCATACCATTTAACTGCCCATGAATTGTTTATTTTTTGAGTTTGTTCAAGCATTTGGAAATATGGATAGCTATAATTGTAGTTAAATTCTTTTTGTATTTTTCGTTTTGATAATTTGTTAAGTAATTTACTTGCATCATTTTCATAATGTGTCCAAGCTCTTTTCCACGTCGCCCAACCCCAACAATCTGCTCCTTTCAAAAAAAAATAATTTTTACTTTGAGACTTTAATGGATAACAATAACCATGCACAGAAGCTACATTTTTGTTATTTCTGTATATCCTTAAATAATAATTCATATAGTTTAAAAATGAAGGTGATACAACTAGATCATCCTCTAGGATTATTGCTAACTTATTTTTTTTAAATACTTGTTCAAGACCTCTTACTATATTATTTGCCAAACCTAAATTTTTTTTTCTTAGGTAAATTTTAATTTTTTTAAAACCATAAATTTTTTTAATATATCTTCTAACCTTTAAAGTTTCTTTTTTATCTTGGTCATTTTTATATCCATCTGAAAAAATGATTAATTCACTTTTTTTTGCCTCTTTATTTTTTTTTAATGATAAAATTGTTTTTTTTAAAGTATCTAATCTTTTGTAAGTAAATAGAATAATAGGAGCAAAATTCATTGATATGTAGATTAATTAAATCTATCGAAAAATGCCATAAACATTTAAAAATTATACATTGAATTTAAGATAGTATTGGTCTTAATAGGTGTTGAGTTGATCGCCACAGCTATAAAAAATTTATTTGTCATTAGGTCCAAAAAATTGAATATTTTTTCCATATGCATAAATTTGTGAATTATTAAGTAAAATTAGAATTTTATAATTTATATTTTTTTTAGTTAAAATTTAATAATTCATGATGTTTAAGTTTTTTCAATAAATAATGTTCAGAAACTAAATTATGAACATTTCCAATTATTTGTTTTTTGTAATAATGTTTTCTTTTAAGCATATCTTCTTCTAAATCAAAACCATAAATATTGATTTTAATACCAGACGAAATGCAAAGTAATATAAAGCAAAAACCCACAGAAAAATTTTTACTACTTAAAATTTTTATCAAATTTAAAAAAATAATTGGATGTTTAATGAATCTTAGAGCTAATAGATACTGATATATTTTTTTTTCAAAAAAAAATATATCTAAATTTGATCTAAATTTTTTTTCTTTATTTGGAGAGATAACTAAAAATTTACATGACTTTTGTAAAATTTTATCAAATTTTAATCGACTATAATTAATATTATTTATAACCATCAAAGAAGTTTGAGTTCCAGTATATTTTTCAAAACCTTTGATTTCAGGAAAATTGAACCTTACTATAAATTTTGAATTATCAATTTCTTTACCACTTCTTTTTTTTAAAATACTTTTACTAGAACCAACAATCGTAATTTTATCTGGTAAAGATAAATTTGGTTTTACAAAAAATATTCTTTTCATTTTAAATATATATAGTAATGCTTGAATAAACTTTAATAAACAATTTCACAATTATTTTATTTGATAAAAATTTATTTAATCAATAGAAAATGGCTAATTAGAATTTTTCTCAGATAATAATTTAAAAAAACATTTGATATTTAGCTAGGTAACTGAATGTTAGACCTTCATAATATTTACAACTAAGTTTGAATTAAACATCTTGTTTAAGTTTAGGGTTTTAAATATAATAAATAATGTCAAATATCTTTTTTTTTGCCAAATATAATAATTTTATTAGTAAAGATCTTGTTGAAAAGTTACTTGTTAGATTCAATACAATTTATCAAAAAAAATTATATACCAGTAAAAATGGCTCCCAAATTTATGATTTAAAAGAAAATGATATTTTAAAAGAACCATTATTTTTATCTCTATTAGAAAAAATACAAAAAAAATTTAAGTTAATCACAAATACAACTGATTTAAATTTTGATAAATTGTGGCTAGTTAACACTTCACCAAATAATAACAAAAAAAATGATCTTCCATATATTGCACATATAGATAAACGTAGATACTTAAAGGCTATGGTTTATCTTCATGATGTTAATATAGAACATGGACCAATTAACCTAGGGCTAGCAAAGAGTATGATTAACATGGAAGAAAAAAGAAAAAAATTACCATATGATTATATAAAAAGGAAATTAAATACTATTAAAGAAAAATTTATTGAAGGAAATTTAACAGCTATGACGGGTAAAGCTGGGGATGTAATTTTTTTTGATACTAATACACCGCACAAAGCAGGAATAATTCAAGACACTTATTATAGAAAAGTTTTAAGATTTGATTTTGAGAGACCATCATTTAATCCTAAACAATCAATATTAAATCGTATTATTAATAAATTGTATAAATAATGAGAAAAATTAAAAAATTTCTAAAATATATTTTAAATATTAAACAAAGTTTATCTATTAAGGATATTGATTTAGAATATTTACTTTGAATTTCCAATCTTTACTTGAGAATAAAACATGTGCCTGGACATATTTCAGAAATAGGAGTGGCTGATGGAAGAAACACAGTATTATTTGGACGTTTGATAAAACTACATGGTGATAAATCAGTTCGTCAATATATTGGCTTTGATACTTTTGATGGTTTTACGAATAGAGATTTATCAAGAGATAAACATCTGGATAAATATAGATGGAAAAATAATAGTTTAAAAAGTGTTATGAAACGTTGTCATGATAATGATATAGAGGAATTAGTAGAAATATTTGAAGGTGACGCCACAGATATAGTGCCAAAAGTTTTAAAAAATCATGAAGGAAAAAAATTCCAAGTTAAGGATATTAAAATATTTTTTTTAAAATTTTTAAATCCTCTTCAGTGTCAAGATCAAAAGCTTCACTTTTAGGGATAAATATAGGCATAGCATTCTTATAAATTGTTCTAGAATTTTTATTTAAAGATTTCACGTATAGGCAATTAATCGCAGGATTCGGATGAAAAAATTTTTTTTGACTCTGACTCTGAGTATTCCCAGTTACCATGGGTGATTCTCTAAAAACTGGTTTCCATTTGTCACCGATTGTTGAAAACCCAAAACTTATATGAAAATCATACTCACTTGCAGAAAAACTATTAATTTTAGTTTTAATTGAGTAATTAATTGCCTTCTTTATTGTATTAATTGTTCTCAAAGGACAGGTGGGTAACATCTGAACCAAAAGATCATCACCATTTAAATTAAATTTTTTAATTAAATCAAATTTTAAATAATCAAATATTTTTGACTTTGTCTTTGAGTGCATAATATTTCTTTTATCAAAAATTAAATTTTTATAATTTAATTTATCTTTTTTCAAATACTTGATTAAAATATTATAATATTTATCAGAGTCAGAACTAAAAACAATTTGATCAAATTTTTTTGATTTAATAGCTTTTAAAACAGTCCAATAAATAAGAGGTCTACCACTTATAAGCCTAACATTTTTATTCTTAATTCTTGTAGATCCTGATCTTGCAGGAATAAAACAAATTATTTTAGATTTTTTCATTTCTATATAAAAAATATTAATTTAAATATTTCTCTAAGTTATTATCTTTAATTTTTTTTTTTATTAGTTGGAAAACTTTTTTGCATTTTTTCATTTCATTTTTATCAATTTCTTTAAGTGGAGATCTTTCATATCTCTTAAAATTTTTATTAAGTTCTAAAAAAGCCTTGATGGTTAGATGCCAACCATATTTATCTTTAATTTCAAAAAAAGGTTCTTCAATAATTTTGATTAACAAATCCATTTGTTTTTTATCTTTTAAAATATAATATTTGTAAAAATCAATTGCAATTTTTGGATTTAAATTCGAAACACCTGATAGCCAAGATGTGCAACCATATTTTGCTGCTTTTACCCACTGTCTTTTGCCCCCTCCAGATGTGACTATTATCATCTTTTTAGAAATTTCTTCACATATCTGTCTGGTGTAAATCTCATTTTTTGCATCTTCTTTCATCGCTATAAATTTTTTCAATTTTGAAATTTTTTTCAAAACTTTCAGTGAATAATAAACAAATAGAGGATCGCTAGAAATTCCATTTTCTAAAATTTGTTGGTGAAGCAATAGGAAACAGTCAGTATTATCATGAACTTTCTTAAAGTGACTATATAGTTGTTTATCTGAATAATATTTTTCTCCAAATATAACACTCACAATATCAGCCCCATTTTTTTTGAAATAATTTATATATTCAATACTTTGTTCGGTAGAGCAATGATAAGGTTCCGCACATATTATTATATTTTCTTTATTAAGTTTTTTAACTTGTTTTATGCAGAAAAGGTTAATTTTTAAAATTTCTTTTTCATTTAAAAGAGTAAGTCTTGAATTATAGACCATTATGTAAAAATTTTTTGCCCCTCTATTATAGAGATAATTTATATATTTTTTTAATGATAAATAGTTAATTTTGCCTTTTTTAGTAAACGGTGTAATAATAGAAAATATTGGACCTTTTAATTTATTTTGTATATGTAACATTCTATTCATGAATTTTTTTAAAAGACTAACTAAAAATCAAACATTCTTTATAGCAGAAATTGGAATAAACCATAATGGAAATATTAATGATGCTCTGAAATTAATTCAATCGGCAAAACTTGCTGGTTGTGATGCTGTAAAATTTCAGAAAAGGACTCCTGAAATCGCCACCCCTAAAAGTTCTTGGGATGTAGTAAGAGATACTCCTTGGGGAAAAATGAAATATATTGATTATAAAAAAAAAATTGAGTTTGGGAAAAAAGAATATGATCTTATAAATAAATTTTGTAAAAAAATTGACATCCTTTGGACTGCATCATGTTGGGATGCTCCATCAGTAAAGTTTATCGAGAAATATAAAGTAAAATTTCACAAAGTTCCTTCAGCCTGTATCACGGACATATCTTTGCTAAAAGAATTAAAAAAAAGTAAAAAACCTATAATAATTTCGACTGGTATGAGTACAGAAAAACAAATTAAAAAAGTGGTTAAATTCTTATCACAAAAGAATTTATCCATATTGCATTGCAATAGTTCATACCCTGCTCAAAATCATCAATTAAATTTAAGATATATTGAAAAACTATACAAAATGTTCAATAAATCAGTTATTGGCTACTCAGGTCATGAGATGAATTTAACATCATCAGTTGCTGCTGTTGTCCTCGGTGCAAAAATTATTGAACGACACATAACATTAGATAAATCAATGTGGGGAACAGATCAACAAGCCTCTATAGAGCCTCTGGGTTTTGCAAGATTAATAAGGGATGTGAGAGCTGTAGAAAAGTCTTTAGGAAAACCTATAAAAATTGTTTATCCAGAAGAAAAGAAAATTATGCTAAAGTTAAGAAAATATTTATAATTTACGTATTTAAAGCTTTTAGTGAATCAACCAATCTAACTTAATAATTAAAAACTATTAATCACATTAATTATTTTGTCTATCTCATTTTTTTTTAAAAGAGGATAATTAGGAATTGAAACAATTTCACTAGAAATTTTGTCAGTAACATGAAGTTTTGTTTTACTGTATTTCTTAAAAGGTATTTGTTGGTGATTAGGTAAAGGATAATGAATACCAGCATAAATATTATGTTTTTTTAAATGATTAAGAAATTTACTTCTTTGATTATCTTTAACTCTAACAACAAATAAATGGAAAACGTGTTTTTTTATAAAATTTAATTTTGGTAATATTAATTTTTTTGATTTAATGGATTTTAAATATTTATTAGCTATTAATATTCGTTTGTTATTAAATTCGTTTAAGTAGGCCAACTTAACATTCAAAATACCTGCATGTAATTCGTCTAATCTTTTATTTGAACCTTTTTGAGAGCTAATGTTTTTTCTAGTCCAGCCATATTCTCTCAATAATTTAATTTTTTTATAAATTTTGCTGCTATTAGTAGAGACCGCACCTCCATCTCCAAAAGTTGATAAATTTTTTGTTGGATAAAAGCTAAAAGTTGCAAAATCTCCAAAAGTACCAACTTTTTTTTTATTATACTCGGCACCATGTGCTTGAGCACAATCTTCAATTAAAGTGATTTTATGTTTTTTCTTAATTCTTAATAATTCCTTTATATCTACTGGATTACCATAAATATGAACTGCAATAATAACTTTAGTTTTTTTTGTAATTTTTTTCTCTATTTGTGTTGTATCAATTGTGAAATCATTCTCTTTAATATCAATAAACACAGGTATTGCACCCACATCAACTATAGCAGCAATTGTTGCAAAGGCAGTATGAGATGTGGTTATAACTTCATCCCCTTTTTTAATATTGATTGCTTGTAAAGCTAAGATAATTGCATCAGTTCCATTTGAAACTCCAACAGAATACTTTACACCCAAATATTTAGAAAATTTTTTTTCAAAATTTTCAACCTCTTTTCCTAAAATATAAGAATTACTGTTTAAAACTTTTTTGATTTTTGTGTCAATTTTTTTTTTAAGATAGATATATTCTGATTTTGGATTGGCAAAAAAAAGCATTACTAAATAAAATTTTTTCTTAAATTTTTTGGGAAATGTTTTTTATCAATATGACAAAACCATTTTATTTTATTTTTTTTTTCTTTTTTAAATATTTCTTTATAATGGTTCCAAGCAAAT
>CERI01039848.1_pt1 | contig 17128 bp, 19 predicted proteins | sample 350261 | NCBI WGS metagenome assembly CERI01 (sample SAMEA2620979, study PRJEB7988) | marine metagenome | isolation source: saline water (ENVO:00002010), including
AATATCCATTTGCAATCTTGTATTTCACAGGATCTATGGAATTTAACGCGAATATGAGAGGACTTGCGTTGGAAAAGGGTCTATCTATGAATGAATATTCATTGAAAGATAGTAATACAAAAAAGGTTATAGATCATAAGTTTAATGTAGAAAAAGATATCTTTGATTATTTGGAGATGGAGTGGGTTGATCCTGTTGATAGGTAGTTTAATATGTTATTTCAAGTTCTTGCATTAATAATGCCAACTTTTTTGTGGGATCAAGGCTTTTAATCTCAGCCTCAAGCTGCTTGACCTTAGCCTCAAGCTGCTTGACGTTAGCCTCCCTCTCCTCGATCAAAGTATTCATATGTTCCACTTCCTCCGCTGCTGCAGCCGCTGCTGAAGCAGCGGCTACAGCTTCCGCCTTCTGCTGAGTCAACTCTTCCTCGCTCTCCAACGCCCGTTTTTCTGCTGCTTCCTTATCGACCTTAGCTTTATAAATTTCATAAAATTTTGAATATTCTTCTATTAATTCTCTAGATTTTTCTGCGAAGATTTTTACTTTATTGGAACTATTTGAACTATCACGAATAAACGTAATCATATTAGATAATGATAGTATTGCATTGTTATATTTCTTCGCTTCATCTAATAGTTGTTCTACTTGTGTTTTAAAATCATCAGTTATACCAATTTTATTTAAATATCTTTCTAGTTCTAGTGTAGTATTTTTGAATATAGCAAATGTCCTGATTGTATGTTCCACAATGTGCTGTATAGATTTTAATTGAATAATTAATTCATGATTCGTAATGAAGTCTTCCTCAGTAAACCCTAAATTTTTCAAAGTCTCTAAGATTTGTTGTTTGTTCTCTATGTCACCAAAAATTGTGAGATTTGGTAACATACCGCTGCCCATCGGCCCATAATCCAACTGAGCAAAAGTCCGAGGTCGCTTGGCACGACTTTCTTCAGCTTGGCCAACAACTCTCTCTCTGCTCTCTGTCTCTCTGTCTCTCTCTGTGTCGCGAACTCGTTTTGTTGATCCGCCAGCATAATTTTTACGCGTTTTTCTTTTCTTTAAAGAATTTTTTCTTAAATTATTTTTCCTAGAAACTTTTCTAGAAACCTTCCTTGAAACTTTTCTAGAAACTTTCCTTGAAACTTTCTTTAATTTTCTACTTAATTTTCTACTTAATTTCCTGGACATTTATATTAATATAGATTTAAATTTGAATTATTATTTAAAAATTTATAATATAAATAAATATAAAATGAGTGAACTAAAAATTACAATCCCTAAAGATAGTATCGAAATTAATGAAAATTCCTTGACTTTCGATTTTAAAGGTGATCCTAAATATGGATTAGATAAAACTATTGTAAATGGTATTCGTAGAATTTTACTATCTTCTATGCCTTCTGTTGCTTTTAGACTCACTGGTGATAATCCTGATCTTAAAATTGTAACTAATAATACTTCACTTCATAATGAATATCTACTCCATAGAGTTGCTTTAATTCCACTTTATATTAATCCTCTAGAATGGCATAAAGATCTTTTATTTAAACTTAGTGTTAAAAACACCAGTAATGTATTACAACAAGTTTCGGCAAAAGATATTGAAATTTATCCTGTAAAAAAATCTATAATTTCTAAATGTAGAAAAGAAGATGATTATAGTATTCTCGATACTATTAATATTGAAAATTATGATCTAACTAAACCTTTAGCAGAAAAAGATAAGAAAAAAATATTTAGACCCTTTGAAATTGCTGATATCACAGAATATTGTTTGATCACAGAATTAGCATCTAATCAATCTGAAGATAATATTTCTGAACTTGAATTATATGGTTCCCCAAGTATCTCAACCGCGAATGAAGATGTTCGTTGGCAAAATGTTTCATGTTCAACATATTCCTTTAAACAAGATGAAAAACTCTTTGTTAAAGCAGCAAAAGAAAAAATGATAGTTAATAATATTGATCCTTCAAGAGAAGGTGAATTTGTAAGAGAACTTAATATTGAAGAAGGTGAAAGATATTATCATAGAGATGTAAATCTTCAACCATTTTGGTATGAATTTAGAATTGATTCACAAGGATATTATCCTCCTAATATGGGTGATAAAGGTGATGGATTACTCGTCCAATCTACAGATTTACTTGTTAAAATTTTTGAAGGACTTAAAAGCGAATTTAGAAAACTACTTGATCCTGATTCTGATTCAATTATGATTATTAAAAAATTAGATGAAGGTAATGATTTAGTTTATAAAATTATTGTTACTGGTGGCGATGATACAATTGGATCTATTTTACAAGCACATATATCCAATAAATTAATTAATTCTGAATCAATTCTATCACTATGCGGTTATAAGAAATTACATCCTTTGGAAGAAGTAATTACTTTTACATTAGCACTAAATACAAATAATAGAATAGTAAAATTAGATAATATTCAAAAAGTTAATGCAATCGTTGATCAAATGGTTGAAGCATGTAATCAAGTGAGTTTAATTTATCAGAAAATTAATGAAGAATGTAAAAAAGTTTAACCTGGTAAAGTACATATTGCTTGTTCATAAGTGACACATTCATCCCCTGAGTCGTGATCTTGATAACTACATAAATGACCACTTGATTCATAAATAGAATCACAAAGTCTTTTATTAGTAGGAACATGATCATTCCCGAATAACTCATGAGTGAGTTGCGAATTAACTTCCTCACATGTTCCAAGAACTCGTGGTGTGCCTCTAGGATAAACGCTATCTGATATCCCGCCATTTCTTCCATCAGTGCAAGAACTTTGATCAGATGAAATTTCACATCCACCTAAAGACCATATTTTATTACTATTTCCAGCACATGATATAGCTACCGGATCCCCTGAATAACCAGTATTACATTCTACTTTATCACTAATATCTGCTGGAAATCCACTAACAGATTTAAATGCGCTTATAGATAAACTTTGACCAGTTTTACTTTTATAAGCTCTAGGTAAACTAGTTGGTGGATTACAATTATATTCTTTACAACATGTTGATTCATCACATTCTCCTTCACAAGTGCCTTCTTTTAATTCCTTTCCAGAAGGACATAAATCTTCATGTATAAAATTATCATCATCATCTTTATCTTTACAAGTTTCTCTAACAAATCCAAAATAACCAATTAATCCAGATGCTACTCCTAAGAATATGACGCAACATAAAAGTATCCCAATTAATACTACTGGTGGTATAGGTGCTTCAGATTCTTGTCCACCTCCAAATTTTAATGAATATTTTCTAGGCATATATAATATATTATAATATATTTTTTTAATATAATCTTTTAGAATTTAATAAATGTAAAGGATTATTTGTTACTAATATTGAATCCGCAGAATAAAAATCTAATGGATAAAAATCAGTATCTTTATTTTTTTTAGATAAACATTTTACATATCCATTACTATCAAAACCATTAAACATTCCGTATGGTTCACAAATATCTTCTTCATTTATAGATCTTGAACTAGGTTCATTATCTCTGTATGTACAATGAGTACATATTTGTCTACAACCTTTTCCATCAAACGAATGTCCAACAGGACATTCATTTTTATTTAACTTGAATTCTCCTGATATATTTCCAGAATATCCACCATTTGTAAATCCTTCAACAACATTTTGTAATCCATTAGGATTCATAGTTGATCTCTTTAAGTTAAATTTATCTTCATTGACGGAACATTGTTTTGAATTAACTTCTTGAAATAACATACGTTGAGCATTCTGAGTCTGAGCATCTAAATAATCATTACAATCTTCCTGAATTAATCTAGTATATGACATTTATAATATTATATATATAAAAAAAAATATATTTTATTATAAAATGAATTATTCATTATGTATTGTTGGGGTTACTTTATTTTTAGCAAGTATTTATATGCATTTCTTAAAGAACGATAATAATTTCACTAAATTTATAAATCTCTTAAATTCTGAACAACTTGAGAAATATAATTTAATAATTCATGAACGTTTAAGGATTTACATGATTGGTGTTTTTATAGGATTAGTATTAGGTTTAGTATATTTACAATTTTATGGTGATAATATTTGTATATTTTTATCATTAGTTTTTTTCACAAAATTATTTGTATATCATATTTATCCGAAATCAACTTACATGCTTTATCATTTAACTAATTCTGAACAAGTTGATGCCTGGACTGATATATACGTTCATATGAAAACAAATTGGGTAAAATCAATAGGTTTAGGATTAATATCATACATATTTATTTATTTTGGATTTATTAAAAAATAATATTAAATATTAAAGTTTTTTTTATATATTCTAAATAATATGGATATCAATAGATTAATACAACCAAATGAATCATTAACACCTCTTATGAATATCTTAAATATTATTAATTCGCCTATTATTATTTCTAATCCTAATAATATTTTAAATAGAAGTTTTCAAGAACAAGAATTTCAAAAACATCCAACCGAAAAAAACTTTATAAATTCACTCGAAACAATAGAATTTAATGAAGATCAAAAAGAAATTTATTGCGGGATTTGTTTAGATAACTTTAAAAATGGTGATAAAGCATATATTTTACCTTGTAAAGATCAAAAACATTATTTTCATATTGGAGAAAATAAAGAATCTTGTGGTGGTATTTTACCTTGGTTAGAAGAAAATAATACATGTCCTGTTTGTAGAGAAAATTTTCCTGAAGAAAAAGTAAATGAAGATATTTCAGTTGAAGAAGATTATTCAGAAGATATACCTGTACCTAATGGAAATTTTGATACAGAAAATAATGATAATGATTTTAATGAAGAAGAAGAAAATAATTTAATAAGTGAATTTCTTTCAGGTATTACCAATATTGATGAAGGTGGAGAAGAAGAATATCTAGAAAATCCTGAAACAATGATTGAAAATTTTATAAATCAATTAATGGGATCTACAGAAAATCAACAAGATATACGTATTATTCCTAGTAATCCTTTAATACAAATTCTTAATAATGTCCAACAAGAAATGAATGAAGATTATCAACTACAACAAGCAATACAGCGTTCAATTACAGAAAGATAAATATTTTTTATAATAAATGAATGTTCAACAAATAAGTTCTTCACCAGAATATATCACAAAATTTATTAATCATAATTTTACAAAACTAATAGAAATATATGATCAAGGTATTTCAGAAAATGGTTGTGGTGTTTTATCATTTAAATGTAGTGAATCAGAAAATAAAATGGATGTTTATTTCATGAATGAAGAACAAATACTTGTTAATTTACAAAAAGAATCTTGGGAAAATCTAAAAAATTCTACTGATAAAAAAATATTTATGGTAAATGATTTAGATAAAAATTCTATATTTTTAATATATGTTTAATATATGATAAAAAAAATAGTTCTATTTTTATTAATCTTTATATTTGCATATTGTATAGTATCTAATTTAATAAAAAAAGATAATGATAAAAATAATAAATCAAAAAATAATAAATCAAAAAATATAATACATGATCCTAAGAAAAATAAAAGTTTTTTTATTGAAGGATATAATGATAATAAAATATCAGAAATACAATTATCACTTAATAAAAGAAATAATATATATGAAATTAAAGATAATAATTTATATAAAAATGGATCATTAATACAATCATTAATTATTTTTTAGTAATTCTAAAACTCTTTTTATTAATTCCTCATTTATACCATTTAAAATAAATGAATCTTCAGTAATATCATTTTCTTCTAATAATTTATTTAATTCTTCTAAATCACATTTTGTATGTTTATGAATAATCTTTTTTAATTTAAATAAATTAGTTTTTTGATTCATTTCTAATAATTTTTTTCTTATTAATTCATTTTCTTTTTTTATATTATCTACTTCTTTTTTCATAGTCTTAACTTCTGAAGAAATAAGATATTCATCATCTAATTTTTTTTTAACGAATTTTAATTCCATTTCTAATTCTTTAATTTTTTGAGATTCACCTGATTTTTCTTGTAAATCTTTATTCAATAAAGTTAATTTATTTTTTAATTCTTGAATTTCTTTATCTTTTTTAATAACTTCTTGAAGATTATTTTTTAATTGATTAATTTCTGTATTCATAGAATCAATTGTTTTATCTTTTTCATTGAATAAATTATTTTGAGCAATATTTACATCATTATCTATTTTTTCTATACTCCTTTTAAATTGCTTTTGATTCGGAAAAATATCTTTAAAAGGATTAATAGGTTTACTTGTATTATTAAATGGTTCTGAATTTACTTGAGGTAATAAATGTCTAGAATCTAAGGTATTATTTAAATCTCTATAACCACCTGGATTATTAAAATTATCATTATTATTATATGCTAATCTTGTTAAATCATTATTAATTCTATCATTATTTGTGTATTGTTTCATAATAACAATAGTATAAAAAAAGATAAAATTTAAAACAAATTATCTATATTTTATTAAATATATTTGAAAATTCTTCTTTTTTTATTGAGTTTGAAATAGATCCTCCACTTTGTTTTTTCTTTTTCTTATGTTTTTTAGTTTTTAATTTTTTTCTTAATTTTTTTGATAATTTATTTTTCATAGATTTTTCTATTTGAACAAAATTATATTTATCTATTAATTGTTTTCTATCCTTTTCTAATTTTTTTATACTTTCTCTATTCAAACGATTATTATCTAATAATAATTTATTATTTTTTTCTGAATTACTAATTGCTAACTCTAGATTTTTAAATTTAAAATTACATTCTGTAATTAATCTAGAATTATTAGATGATTTATCTTTTTCTAATTCTAATTCTTTATTTGCTGTTTCATATAATGATTTAAGATTATTAAATTCTTGTTGAAGATTTATATTAATCCCTTGATTTTCATTTGGAGAATTAACTAATTCATTAAGTTTTAAATTTTCTTGCTTTAATTTATTTAATTCTTCTTGATTCTGTTCAGGTGTTTTATCTCTTAAATTTACAACTTCTGATTTTAATTTTTCATATTTTATTCTTAATTCTTTATCATTACCTGTATTTCCTTTATTATCTTTTAATTCATTATTTTCTTTTGTTAAACTTTCTATTTTCATCTCTAATTTTTTCATTTCTTCTTTAGAATCGCTTGATCTAGTACTTTTTAATTTTTCAATTTCATTTTCGTATTGATTAATTGCTTTTTCATATTCATTAATTTCTTTTTTATAATTATTATTTTCTTCATCTAATTTATTATTATTTGCCTTTAATTCTTCAACTTTTTTTGAGTTTTCTTTCTTATCATCTAAATTATAATTTAATTTTAATTCATATTTTTGATTATCTTTAATGATATCATCACACTTATGTTTTAAACTTCTTAATTCTTGGTTAGTTCTTTCTATTTCTGAATTTTTAGAAGTTTCAATTTTAGTTATTTCTCTTCGAATTCTTTCTATTTCTGAATTTTTAGAATTAATCATGTTAGTTAATTCAGTTACTTTATCTTTTGATCTTTGTAATTCACCTGTAAGTGCAACTACTTGTAAATCTAATCTTCCATTAATTCCCGACATTTATATAATATATATTACATTTTTTTATTTGTTATATTAAAATGTGTAATAATTATTTAATGATCATCGCATTAATTATATTTTTATTCTTTTTATTTATGAATAATCAAAATAATAGAGAAAAAGAATGTAATTGTCAATAATACCTTCATTAATTTCTTCATTAATATGGACGAAACGCATTACATGTTGAACATGATACACCTAAATTATTTATATTATTTTCTCCCCCAAATTGTAAAGGTTTAATATAATTTATTTTATATGTATTAAAATCTTTTTGTAAAATTGGATTTTGACAATTTATACACCTAAATCCTTGTCTCATTGCTAAATTATTTTTTAATAAATCCATTTGATTTTCTTTATTAGTTAAAGAATTAATATCATATAATGGTTTATTACTTGCTGTATTCATATTACTCATTACTTCATAAGCAAATCCTCTTTGATATGTTAAAACATAATACATTATTAAATATATTACTATAAATCCTAACATATATAAATGAATCGATAATGAAAATATATATGGAAATCTATCATATATAAAATAATAAAAAAAACCTATTACTCCTAAACATAGTAATGCCTTCATATATATTATATAAAATAATTTATTTACGATTCTTTTTACATTTATTTGCCGCATTCGATGGCATTTTTATCCCACGATTTTTATAAACAGAATTTGCACAAATTCCATAAGCAGCAGGATTATTTTGTTTATATTTTAAAGATTTTACACAATTACAATACTTTACATGTAATGCCTTATCTAAATTTTTCTTCTGAGATTTAGTTAAACGTTTCTTACTTAATAATTTCTTATAATTTTTATCACTCATATTCATTTTATATTCTTTTGATTTATTAGAAGGTTTTTTTTCCCTTAGTTTAGTTCGTATTATTGTTCTTATTTTAGATTGTTTATTTAATCTTTTTCTTGTTCTCACTCTGTTAGACATTTATTATATCATTTAAAAAAATTTGATTTTATTTTAAAGAATTTTAAAATCTTATAAAGATAAAATGAAAATTATTTCCTGGAACATTAATGGTATCCGCTCTAATATTATCTGTGAAGGGACTATAAAAAAAAATTTTGTTTATGATGAACTTATTGAATCTAACCTTAAAGAATTAATTAATAAACATAATCCTGATATCATCTGTTTCCAAGAAACTAAATGCTCTGAAGAAATTGGACAAAGAATTCTCCCTAATGATAATCTATATCCCTATAAATTTTGGAATGAAAGTAAAGGTGAAGGTAGAAGAGGTTCGGGTTACTCGGGTACTTCTATCTGGTGTAATCAACAACCTATTAGTGTTAAATATGAATTTGAAGATTTTAATGACAAATCTGGTAGATTTATATTCTTAGAATTTAAATCATTTTATCTTATTAATATGTATTGTCCTAACTCAGGAGGTAATCTTGATTACAGGAAAGAATGGGATAAATCCCTTAAAAATTTAATGGATTCAAAACTAGATAAACCATTTATTCTTACTGGTGACTTTAATGTTGTTCATGATAAAATTGATATTTGGAACCATCTAACTCTTAGACAAGGAAAAATGCCAGGACTTCTCCTACATGAAAGATATATGTTTAGTAAATTTCTTGAAAATTATGTTGATACTTTTAGAAATAAATATCCCGATAGACAACAATTTACATGGTGGAATACTATTACTAAATCTAGGATTAAAAATCAAGGTTGGAGAATAGATTATTTTCTCATACAAAAAAAATTTATAGATCTTATTATTGATAGTACTATTGATAATAATATAATGGGAAGTGATCATTGTCCAATTATTCTAGAGTTAGAAGATATTTTTCAATCACCTTAGAGCGTGCCTTCAGTCGTCCCATATGAACTTTTGTAACTGTGACACCATATTCATACATGTGACAAAAATCTTTTTTTCCTGATTCCAATTCTGCTGCTAAATCATCAATCATTTTCTTCAACTTGATAACGACTTGTTTGGAAAGTTTCCTAAGATTACCTGGAATATCTTCTGTTGTCAGAATGACTGCAACTAGAAATCGTAATGGTTTAGGACCTTTGGCATGCCAATTCCTGATCCTTGCTTCTTCTACAAGAGCAACAGATATTGCTGGCATATTTTTCCTAAGTTCTTCACTATCTACAACTTTGGGATCAATCTGATTCAACCGGCAATTAAGAGAATACAAACGACTTTCTCTAGGATCATCTGACCATCGATTGAACTTGGCATCATTTAGACAGACATCGTCTTTGTGGTTAGGTTGAACTTCTTTAGGATTCAAGTTTTCTTTGGTTTCGTAGTATAGATGCTGTATCCTTGGAGGCGTTTCTGAGAATCTGACTCTTTTCTTTGGTCTTGGAACCTCTTCAATTAATTTAGCAAAGGCAAAATCAGTAAGTTCTTTTTTGAGATCTTCACCTGCATGTAGGACCGCACACAACTTTCTGTTATCACCATGTCCATGAACAGCAGTCTTAAACAACTCTTGGATAGCAGCACATGGGTTAGGATTATGGACAAAGCAACACATAGGTTCTGCGAGTTTTGCTTCGAGAATCACTGGTTTCGCAGAAGATGGAGCAGGAGAATTGGAGATCATGTTCGTAGAGTTCATCGCAATCGAGTTTTAGAATGTTTAGAAAAAAATTCAAATTTACAAAGACAACTTAATAAACTATCTTAAATAGTAAGAGCAATATCATAATTAAGAAGAGCAATTAAACTTCAAGTAGATCGTCCATATCTGAGTCTTTCCAGTCATCTTCACTTACATTGAATGAGTTTTCTCTACCATAATGCATTTCGTATTTATGTTGAAACTTGTTAAGTCTGTTAATGAACACTTTCTCTTTAACTCCGGAATATCTACCCTCACATGATAGGAAAGTTGCTACATTCGTTGTACCTTTATATTTCTTGTCATCTACGATTACAAAATATGCCTCATCAAGAAAATAACCACCAATTCTATATGACTCATAATTTGTTGACCACAATCTAATTTTCTGCTTTTTCTTCTTCTCAATGTAAACATAAACTTCTTTATCATTATACATATGTGTCATGCCCCAAAACGGATGTTCTTTAACAAGTTCAAGAAGTCTTTGTCCTAGTAGTTTAGGATTTGTAGGGAGTAGTGCTTCACCTTTAAACTTAGTTGAAAATGCGTCATACTCTTCCTTAGGAAGATATTTCATCAGGATTTGTTTTTGCTCTTCAGAAAGGAATTCAGCCATCACAAAGAACAATATTTGGATTTGTAAACTCTTCCAAAACATTTCAAATTTGAAAGTTGTTTTTAAGAATAATAAAACAAATTGTTATCGCAATGACACTATTCAACCTCTTTGAGAACATTTTTACAAGGACATCAGAAGAAAAAGAAATGAATCCTCAACTTGAGGGCAAAGATTTTCATCTTGTTGTAGATGTTATGCTTGAAATCGCAAAATCAAAAGGGATAGATATTTGGGCAGATCAATCAATAAAACCTAAATGGAGTGTTTCTGATGAAGGTAAAAGGTTTAATAGAAACCCAGGAGCAATTCTAAGAGATATTAAAGATTATAATCACCTATTCCAACAGTATGATGGTAACCCAGATAAAGAAAATATTTGTGTATATAAACCTGAAAAAAATCTTCTATCACATAGTTTTGATGATTATTCACCAAGTATTAGTGATTACAGTTATGTTAGATGGTGTAATAAGGTTTTTAATACTGATTATTCATTTGAGCAACATTTTGATAATTCAAAAAAAGAAGTAGAAGAAGAATTTTGGAACACGCATGCTGCCACTGGTGAATACTTTTGTCTAACGCTTTACTTTATTCAAATGATTGATAGATGGGCACATATGTTTTGCTCTGAAAATGATGAGGTCCTTGTTTATAGAGACGATATTGCTGAATATAAATGGGATAAAACTCTTTGGTATCGTGTTCTTGAATACAATCCTAATACACGTAGCACAAGACGCCAACCAGATACATCGCATCCGATGGTCATAATTTCATATTATGGCGAAATCTGTGAAGGAACAATATATTTTAGAGGTGATTTTACAGAAGAAACTATACCAGAAGAGCTTCAAGTGTGTTGGAAATTCTTTCAAGAGAATGAATCTATTCTTGAAAAATTTTACTAATAAATTTGATTAAATTAACTATTGATTAATTAACTATTTTTTAAATATAAAATGCTTGCTATGCATTTAGCACTCATTCAAATCAAGCAGAAAAATAAACAATTAAAATCAAAAAAAATATATAAAAAAAATTTTAAAAAAGATATTATAGAGATTGTAGATATTCTAATCCCATTTAGGTTTTAAACCATCAACAATATTTACTTTACTTGTTTGTTTAATATGATTTTTTATAAATTCTTCTAATTGATATAAAGTAATTTTTTTAAATCTTTTATTAGAGAAAAAAAGTATATATTTATTTAAAAAATTCTTTCTATTATCTGTAACTAAAGTAAATTCATATATATTATCTTTATAAATAACTCTCCATTTATTCCCTATATAAGAAGTTATTTGTCTAATACATGATAAAGGTGTTTTAGGAAATTTATTAGTATAATTTATATCATACCAAGGAAATTTATCTTTACCTTTATCATTTGTTTTAGGATTTATCCATTCATTATAAGAATTTAAATATTCTACAGATATTAAATCATTCGACATATTAACAATAGTAAAACTAATACCTCTTGGATTATAATTTGTTTGTTCATTTAAATGTTGTAAACCTCTTTCAATATTTTTTTTATTATTTAATAATGATAATCCATATTCTTCTCTGACACTAGTTAAATAACAACTAATATTACATTTATCATTATATTTATAAACTTTACTTAAATGTGCTAAATTAATTTTCTTTTTAGATTTTTTTTTTGTTCGAGTTGATTCTGCTTCAGGTTCAAGTTGTTCAGACATTTATTATTAACTTATAAAAAATATATATTACTAATTATTATCTAGAGCAATTTATTACTATAAAATCTATCCAAACCTACCTTGAGTTCTTCTAATTCACTCAACCATATTTCTTTGACTGATTTATTTTCCAAAATATTATACTCATTTGTATGTTTTTCTAATTCCTTCTGAAGTTCATCTATCTTATCTTGTGATAAAGAATAAATAGGCATTTTAATTAGATAATCATAATCTGCTCCAATAGTATCAATTGATTTTTCTTTTGTTTCAATAATAACATTGTCTACTAATAGAATAAATTCTTTTGAATAAAGTTGTCCTATAATTTCTTTTCTTGTCTTCTTATAAATTTTGATAGATTCATCAATAATTTCATGAATAAATCGTATTTTTGATTCAAGAATAATAATCTTATTTTTAAGAATATTCAACATATATTCTTTTCTTGTATTATAAAGATAATATCTTTTAGAATAATGTTCATCTAAAATTTTATAAACAGAATCATACTTCTGAATCTGATTATTAGAATTATATAAATGAATATTTGTTAAAGTCTTATTTGTTGTTAGTTTCAACGTTTTCTCTGCGTATGTTATTCCGTCTGAATCTGGTTGTGTATGTTCATAATCAAAGATAAATTCATCTGTTACTTTTAAGATAATTTTAACTTCTGAATCAGTAGAATGATTTTCATAATCTGTAATGAAACAATTTTTCTTATCTTCCTTAAATCCTATAATATTATCTTGAACAAATTTAATATAATCATCAGTCCATTTACCAATAGGAAGTTCTGTAATTTCAACTTTATTTGTATTTGTATAAACTTTATAAATACCTTTCGTGATATAATTTTTTGAATCTTTTTCAACTATTTGACCCTTAAAATTATTATAATATGGACGCATTACATAATATTTTTCTCCATTAAGTTTTCTCTTAATATTATTAATTATTAAATAAGGATTAAACAATGGAATATTTGTACTAAATCCAGTCCCAATTCCAACCATACCGTTTACCAAAACCATAGGAATAATTGGAACATAATATTCTGGTTCAACCAGTAAACCATCATCATCGGTATATTTAAGTAGAGGAATATCATCTTTTGGATAAATAATATCAACAATAGGATTTAGTTCTGTATGAATATATCTGGGTGATGCTGAATCTGAACCACCCATAATTCTTGTCCCAAATTGTCCATTAGGCATTAGGACATTAATATTATTTGATCCTACAAAATCTTGTGCCATATTAATAATTGCTCCTTGAAGCGATGCTTCACCATGATGATATGCTGCATGTTCTGAAACATACCCAGCAAGTTGTGCGACTCTAATTTCTGAATAAAGTTTTCTCTTAAAACAAGAATACAAAATCTTTCTTTGACTTGTTTTCAATCCGTCCATACAAGAACCAATTGATCTACACGTATCCGCGTTTGAGAAATGAATTAGTTCTTTGTTTACAAAATCTTCTATTTTAGTTTCTGGAATCTTATAATCAAGAATATTATTTTCATCATATTGTTTTAACCATTCTTTACGATCATCTGAAAGTTTCTTATTAAATGCTAGATTAATTGATTTATCTGTTAATTCTTTTTCTGGTGATACATACGTATTAAGTTTTAGTGCTCTAAAATATTCTTTTGATTCACTAGCAGTACTAGTTCCTAATCCCTTATAATATTTAATATTATATTTTTTATAATTTTCAGTAGATTCTTTCCAATGATTATAATCAGTAAGAGTATAAAATGATTTAATATCTTTTTTCAATGATACTTTAACAATAGGAGTATTCATATATGAAATAAAATCTTTGTCCAATAAACTAGGCCACATACTATGAAACATATTCAATAGTAATCCCTTAATATGAAACCCATCATAATCCTGATCAGTCATAATCATAATTTTACCATATCTAAGAGATTTAAGATCTTTATAAGTTTTATTTGCTTCCAATCCAATAATCTTTTTAATATTTACAATTTCTTTGTTATCATTAATTTGTTTTAAATTTGCTTCACGAACATTAAGAAGTTTACCTCTCAAAGGAAATACACCATATTTATCTCTACCAATTTCGGATAATCCAGCAATCGCCATAGACTTTGCTGAATCTCCTTCTGTCAGAATAAGAGTACATTGGTCGGATTTCTTTGTTCCTGCCCAATTAGCATCATCTAATTTAGGAATAATAAGTTTATTTTTCTTTTTACCATCTGTTTGTTTAGAATCTTTTGATTCCTTTTTAGAATTTGCATCTAAAATCTTTTCAATCAATTCATCATAATTTGCTAATTCTTTAAGAAATTTCTTACAAAATTCAGGTTTGGATCCAAATTTACTAGGAGTTGTAATTAGTTTTTCTTTTGTTTGTGAAGAAAATGATGGATTCTCAATAACAGAATTTACATAAACAGATAGATATCTCTTAATAATTTTATCAGGTATTTCTTTTTTATGTTTCTTTTTAATAGATTCTGCAAGATGAGTAGAAATCATTTTTGTAATTAAATCTACATGAGAACCACCTTGACTAGTATGAATACCATTTACAAATGAAGTTTGTTCAAAAACATCATTATCTGAATAAGTTATACAAACTTCCCATCTATCAGATAATTTTTCATGAATTATTTTCTTAACAGTATTGGTTGAAAACATTTTCACATAATCCAAAAATGATTTAATTTTAATTTTTTCATTATTAAGAAATACACTGACTGATTTATCTGTTATTCCAGCAACATCAAAAACTCTTCTATATAGAAGATTAATTAAATCTTCTGAATATTTTTCAATACCAAATCTTTTAAAATCCAAATCATAACTAATAGTTGTAAAAGGTTTCCCTGTGAATTTTTTCAAAGTAGGTTTTTGACAATCTATCATATTCTTTTTCCAGGTTTGAGAATATTTCTTTTCTTCAATTCTATCAATCGTTATTAGATTAAATGTTTCTGAAAAGATATTAGCTAACTTTGCACCATATCCATTTTTACCTCCAACAATCTTCTTTTCATCTTTTTTATAATTTGAAGAAGTAAGAAGTTCACCAAAAATTAGTTGAGGAATATGAATTTTTTCTTTTTCATGAAATTTAGTAGAAATACCATCACCATCATTGGTTACTGTAATATTCTTATCTGAAATATTTATTTTAATACTTGTTACTTTTTGAATAGAATTATCTTTTTCATATAATTGATTTAGTCTAACAATTTGATCACGTGCGTTCACAAGGATCTCATTGAAGATATTTAGTAATGCTGGAATAACATTAATTTCTTCATTAACAATTTTATTTTCTTTAAGAATATATTGTTGAATACTAATAGGTTCTATACCACCGACATAAGTGTCAGGAGTATCATAAATATGTTGTCTAAGTTCTTTCTTTTCATATTCTTGTGCCATTTTAATTATTTTAATAATATTCCTCTAAATATATTTCAAATTTAAATATTTGTTATTATAAATGGATTTATATCCTTATTTAGATTTTTTCCATGAATATCAATATGATCAGACATATTATCCACCTCTTAATGATCTTGATCTGATATGTGATGTGAATTCAGAAGAGGAAAAACAATTTATAGCCTATTCTTTATTAGGTGAAGTAGAATCTGCTTTCTCTGATAAAGAAAAAATAAATAGAATACATCAAAATGTCTCAAAATATACTGGGATGTTTTTAGATTATGATTTTTTTGTATCTGTCGTAAAAAAAATGACATTCACAATTGCTCCGAACAAAGGATTAAATAAAACTGTTATACGAGGAGCATTATATTATCCGGATAAAAAAATTCATGTTCCATTTTTAGATATTAATCCTTTAGTTCCTAAAGAAGATACTACAGGAGAATATGATGACTCTAAATATTATCAATTACGAAATAGTAGATTTAAAATTTTAAAAAACAATCTTTTATTAGATTCAAGAAAAAGATTAATAAAGAAACCAAAATATTTACCATATCCGAAAGGTTTAGGTTTTAAGAATAATAATGCTAAAGAAATAAAACATGCGGAAGAAAAAGTCTCTAATTGGAAGAAACAAATAAATCTTCTCACAAAAGGATCAGAATATTTTCATGATTTACATCACGTTCCATTAGAACAAAAAGAAATAATTTATGCTATTTTAATTTTCTTAGAATTATTAGATCATTTAAACATAGGTGATAAAAATTTTAAAATAGTAGGGGGATTCGCAGCACATATGTATGCTAGGTCTGGATATCTTTATCAAGAAATTTCACAGCAATTAATGCAACAATCTATCATGCAGCAACAGATGATGCAACAATCTATCATGCAACAACAGATGATGAAACAACCTAGACAAAAATCTATGGTACAATTAGAACCTGAAGCAGAAGCAGAATTTATTGAACAGATGGCAGATGGTCTTGATGATGAGTTACCACAAGAATCATTACAAGATATTAAAGAATCTTTTGATGTTGATGAAGAAGTTGATGAAGAAGAAGAAGAAGAAGAAGAAGAAGAAGAAGAAGAAGA
>CERI01006253.1_pt1 | contig 17085 bp, 16 predicted proteins | sample 350261 | NCBI WGS metagenome assembly CERI01 (sample SAMEA2620979, study PRJEB7988) | marine metagenome | isolation source: saline water (ENVO:00002010), including
AGATTTATATTGAAAATGAAAAGAATCATTCTCGTTAATTTCAATATCAAAATCCCTGCCAAAGTGTTTTAAAATATTGCCAATTTCCAAAGAGCGTAACTCAATAATTTTGCCGGCATCTTTGGCTTGGGGAGCGATGATTGCTGGAATATTTGAACGCATAATATGAGATTTTTCACTAGCAATTGCTGCAATTGTTTGCCCTAAAAAATCTTCATGATCAAAAGAGATTGGAGTAATTACGCTTAACACTTTATTATTAATAACATTTGTTGGATCAATTCTACCACCCATACCAGTTTCTATAAAACAAATATCAGCTTCGTTACGAGAAAAGACTAAAATTGCAGCAATTATCATTGCTTCTGAGAAAGTTAGATTAATATTTTCTGAATTAATACGAATCTCCTCTAAAATTTTATATAGATAATCATCAGAAATTTCTTGACCAGCAATAATAATTCTTTCATTACAGCGGTGAATATGTGGAGAAATATGAAGATGAACTTTATAATTAGCATCAGTAAAAATTGACTGCAAGAATGATATGGTAGATGCCTTACCGTTAGTGCCAGCAACATGGATTACTGGCGGCAAAGATTTTTCTGGACTACCCAAATTAGAGAGTATCTTTTTAATATCACCAAGATTATCCCTTTGACAATTTAGAAAATTTTTGGGCCAATGCGGCATTAAAACCATAATTTTTACAAATATTATTTTATATTACTAAAAAATATATAATGCTAATTCAATTTTTAAAGGGTCTTTTGTTGCTTTAAGGTTTAGATCTGATATCAAGGTGTTATTACTAGTAATTTCACTATACTTTTTTATTAATCTTAAATATATAAAAAATTTTATTGATAAATAATATATTACAATTTACCATCAACAGCTGTACTTTGTAAATTACAAGATTATTTTAAGACTATTTGTATGAATTATTATGAGATTATCCTTTTAATGAGAAAGGATTTAACTGCTGAAAACATAGATTTACTATTTGAAGATATTAAGAAAATTGTTGATAATGGCAATGCTGAAATTATAGTCAGAGAATATTGGGGTCTAAGAAATCTTGCCTACAAGATTAATAAAAATTCCAAAGCCCATTATGCGTTGTTAAAAGTTAAGTCTAGCAACGAAACTGTAAAAGAGATAGCAAAATTTGCTAAATATAATGAAGATATCGTAAGAAACAAAATCTTCAATTCAGATGATAATACAGATAATTCTCGTTTATTTATTTCCGTTAAAGCTTCTGATGCTAAAAAAAATAAAAAGGAAACAGATTTAGATGCAAAAATAGCATCGATCAATATCGCAAGTTAAATTTCAAATTATGACAGTTAAAAATAACGACGAAAATTTTATAAAAGTATCCCTGATTAACCAAAATGTTAGATTAAGGAAAAGAAAAACCTGTCCGTTAATAAATATTCCGGATGAAGCAATAAATTATAAAAATATTGACTTGTTATCAAAATTCATTTCTGACAGAGGTAAGATGTTATCAACGAGAATAACCTCTGTAAGTAGAAAAAAACAAAAAAAACTAGCTACATCAATTAAAAATGCTCGTCAGTTAGCTCTTTTATCTCCTGTAAAAAAAATTAATGTCGAATAATTAAAAATATGCAAGTAATTCTAACCTCAAAAATAAAGGGTCTTGGTGATGTTGGTGATATTGTAGAGGTAAAGCCTGGACATGCTAGAAATTTTTTATTTCCTAGGAAGAAAGCTATATATAATTCCGCCAGTAATAAAAAGACATTTGAACTACAAAAAAATGACATTAACAAAGAGCAGGATAATCTTTTGTCACTTGCTAATGAAAATAAGCAGAAATTTAATAATAAGGAAATTATTATAATTGAAAATGCATCTGATGATGGTAGATTATATGGTTCTGTCAATGCATCTACTGTAACATCTAAATTAAATGAATTTACTGGGTTGTCACTAACTAAATCAGATATTAGAATAGAAAAACCAATTAAAGAAATTGGAATATATAGTATAAAGGCCTATCTATATAGCGATGTTTCTATTAATATATCATTGATAGTTACCAGAAATGAGTTAGAGATAAAAACTTTGAAGGAAGCCGCCAAATCTAATGATAATCAAGATAATATAGATGAAGAGTCTGATATAGAGTAATTTTTTATAGTAATCTATACCTTCATATTATAATAAATTATATATTAGAATATAATATATCTAGTAAGTTATGATAACACATAATTTCTAAAATATATTTAAAAATTGATTACACTCTTTTTAGAATAAAATATTGAAATTTTTGGCGAAGTAGCTCAGTTGGTAGAGCAGCGGGATCATAATCCGTTGGTCGGGGGTTCAAGTCCCTCCTTCGCTACCACTTTTCTAAACCTAAATTTTACATTAATTGCATAAATGAATAAAAAATACTTAGTTTCAGCTTTAGGAAACGCTATAGTTGATACCTTAATTTTAATAGAAGATAGTTTTTTACTAGAGAATTCTATTACTAAAGGATCTATGACATTAATTGATAGTAATATTGCCAACAAACTTTCTAACCTAGAATATCAACAAATTTCTTCTGGCGGCTCAGTATGTAATACGGTTGCAACAATATCGTTGTTGGGTAAGCCATGCTCTTTTATAGGAAAAGTTGCCAATGATAAATTTGGACAAATTTTTAATGATAACTTAAAGCAAGTAAATTGTGATTTCCATCTACAATATTCTGATATACCTGACTCAACATCAAAATCATTTATTTTAGTCTCAAAAAATGATGGTGAAAGAACGATGATGACGTATCTTGGTGAATCTTCCACAATAGATAAAATTGATGATGATGATATTCTGCGAAATTCAGAAATAATATATGTTGAAGGTTATTTGTGGGATAAAAAAGAAACAATTAACTCATTAACAAACTTTATAAACAACGCCTTGAAGAAAAATAATTTAATCGCATTTACTTTATCAGATAGTTTTTGTGTGTCTCGCCATAAAAATGATTTTTTAAATTTAATAAAAGATGTTGATATTCTGTTTGCTAATGAAGATGAGATTAAAATATTATCTGATAATGACAAATCGTTACTAGAAATACAAAAATTTAATGAAATTTTTACTCTTAACCCAAATATTAAATTAATTATAACAAGATCAGAAAATGGTGCATTAATTGCTACAAAAGATGGATTAAAAGAAGTAAAAACAGAGGTAATTAATGATATTACTGATAGCACTGGTGCTGGAGATGCATTTGCTTCAGGATTCTTATTTGGAATATCACATGGATTAAATTTAGAGATTTGTGCTAAAATAGGAAATATTCTTGCTGCTGAAATTATTAAAAAACTTGGTGCAAGATTTAATAATGATGAAATTAATAAAATTAAAACAAAATTATGTCAATTTGGGATATAAAAGATATTAGATTATCTCTAGAATCTGAAATCATTACTGATAATTCTAAGGATAATATAAATATAGATTTAGTAGAAATTGATAGTAGAAGGGTAAAAAATGATACATTATTTATTTGTATCAAAGGAAGTGGTAATGATGGCCATAATTTTATAAGAAACGCTTTCGATAACGGGGCAACTATTATTTTAGCAAGCGAAATACCATTAGAATTTTTTAACGACAGCAGAATAATATTAGTCAAGGATGGTTTTGAATGTCTTAATAAGTTAGCTTTATTTGCTAGAAATAGAACTAAAGCAAAAATTATAGCTATTACTGGCAGTGTTGGTAAAACAACGGTGAAAGATATGTGTGGCTTTGCTCTCTCCAACATATCAAAATTCTACTCTACCTATGCTAATTTTAACAATCATTTTGGCGTTCCTATCACATTAGCAAATTTAGCAGAAAATATTGACTTTGCAGTAATTGAGGTGGGAATGAACCATGCTGGAGAAATAGAATATTTATCAAAAATGATTAAACCAGATGTTGCTGTTATCACTACAGTAAGCTTAGCGCATATTGGAAATTTTAGCAATGAAACTGAAATTGCAAAAGCAAAAGCTGAAATATTTTCAGGATTAAAAGAGGGTGGGTGCGCTATTATTAACAGAGATAACCAATATTATGACTTTCTAAGAAATGAAGCATTACAATCTAATATTTTAGAAGATAATATTATAGGGTTTGGCTTTGACGAAACAAGTGACATAAGAATAACAACAATAGAAGATATAGAAAATAAATTATCATCAAAAATTTCTATTCTTTTCAATAAAGAAAGGGAAAATATAAGTTATGAAATAAATTCTATACATCAAGGAGTAATATTAAATTCACTTATTGTGGTTGCTATCCTAAAAATGTTAGATATTAATATGAGTGATGTCATTAATTTTTTTAATAATATTGAATTAAGAAGTGGTAGAGGAAATATACTAGAAATATCAAAAGATAATAAAAATTTAACTATTATTGATGATAGCTATAATGCTAACCCAACATCAACCATTGCAGCAATTGAATATCTTAACGATATTAAGAAAACAAATAAAAATAATAATGTAACTATTATTTTAGGAGATATGTTTGAATTGGGAGAAAGAGAAATATCAGAACATATTAAAATTGGTAAAAATTTAGCAAACTCTAATATTGACAATATCTTACTGGTTGGTAGTTTAATGAAAAATATAAATAATGATTTTCTAAATAAAAATATATTTTATTTTAATGACTCAGACCATGCTGCAAAAAATATTAATTCTATAGTTAATAATGGAGATATAATATTAGTAAAAGGTTCTCGAGGAATGAAAATGGAAAAAATTATTGAAAAAATTAAGTAAGTTTTACTATATTTACTTGAAAAGTGGCTATATATCTGGTTAACACCTGTGCAATGTTATATTATAATATATAATTTTCTTGGTCGTGCATCCAATTTTCTTTTACCTTAACAAATAAAAATAGATGAACTTTCTTACCGCATGTTTTACTAATTTCCATTCGAGAGGAGTATCCTACATTCTTAAGAAAATTACCATTTTTACCAATAATAATTTTCTTTTGACTGTCTTTTAAAACATAAATGACTTGATGGATTTTAATATTATTTTCATCTTCTTGCCAATTTTCAGTTTTTACGTCTATGGCATAGGGCAAATCTTCTTTCAATTTTATAAATAGTTTTTCTCTGGTAATTTCAGAAGCTAAAAATTTCATAGAAATATCAGATACATCTTCCTTAGGGAAAAACCAATTTCTATCAACAGCTAAATTGAAGAAATATTTTTTTAAGTCACTAATACCGTCACCAGTTTTTGCAGAGGTAAAAAATATTTTTTCTATATTTAACTCAACAATTTCATTAATAATTTCTTTAATGTCAATATCAATTAAATCTGTTTTGTTTATGATAATTTTTGGTTTTATATCATGTTTCTGAAGGTCAGCAATGATATTTTTTATATTATTTATACCTTTTTTAATTTTACCGCCATCTATTAATAAAAATACTTGATCAATTTGGCGAATAACTTGCCAAGCATTTTTGACAATATATCTTTCAAGGGGGCGATCTTTTTTTGGTATAAATAATCCTGGTGTATCAAAAAGAACAATCTGAGTATCACCCTCGGTAATAACAGCCTTAATTACATTTCTAGTAGTTTGTACCTTATGTGAAGTGATAGATATTTTTTGACCTAAAAGCTCATTTGTCAAGCTAGATTTACCAGCATTTGGCGGTCCAATTAAGGCAATTAAAGATGTTTTTTGCATTAGTTTTTAGATTCTTCCCTTTCAATAGCTTCTTCTATCAATGATTGAGCTGTATCAAAATCTTCAAACCCTTTTACTTTAACCCATTTATTTTTTTCTAAATCTTTGTATCTTTCGAAAAAGTGTGATATTTTATTTAACAAAGATTCATTAAGTTCTTTATAACTAGAAATATTCTCATATTCAGAATTAGTTTTAATTGCTGGTACAGCTAATATTTTTTCGTCCATTCCCTTTTCATCTTCCATGATCAAAACACCTATTGGTTTTACTTGTATTACTGAAGTTGGCATTAAAGGAAATTCTGAAACTACTAAAACATCAACTGGATCACCATCATCTGATAATGTATTAGGCACAAAACCATAATTACAAGGATAATACATTGGTGTTGCGATGAATCTATCGACAAATAATGCTCCTGTATCCTTATCTAACTCATATTTAACTGGATTAGAATTCATAGGCACTTCTATTACCACATTTACAACTTCTGGAGCCTTTTTACCGTAAGATAATTTTGATATATTCATTATATTTTAATTAGTTATTTAATATAAATCATAAGAATTAGTGCCATTATGATTTGACCTATTTTTACAAATACTACATTTAGAGTTTTTGGTTATCAATAATTCTATTGCTCTTGGCTCTTTTAAACATAGCAGATAAAATGCACCGTGCAGACTAGGCATTAAAACTAATATGTAAAAAAGGTCACTCGTAGTGATAAATGTTAAAAGGGAGCTTAGCATATTAAGAGCAGCTAATTTATAACTAACACCAAATATCATTGGAGGCCTTGTTAGACCCAAAAACAAGGGGTCAGCTGAAACTTTATCACTATCATTTGACATAATTATTAATTTAGCTTTAAAATCATTAAAAACTTATGTTAACAGTAAATAATAGCATTTTCAATATTTTTTAAACATAATTATGAAATTTCTTAAGGAAAAAGCGGTTTTGGTAATATTTAATCAAATAGTATTTTTAGATCAAAAATTACAAACCTTTGCTTTTCAACCAAAAATATCTATTAAAAAAGATAAAATTTCTATTTTTATTGATATTTCTAACCATAATTTTACCAAGGAATCTACTAGAGATCTAGAGAAAATCATAATTTTAGGAATAGAAGAAAAAATAGATTTAAAAATATCAGTATTTTTAACTTCTGATAAAAAATTAAAATCTACAGGAGAGTTAAATAAGGTTTGCGGTGTTAAGAAAATCATCGCTATCTCTTCAGCAAAGGGTGGGGTTGGAAAATCAACAATTGCTACAAATTTAGCTATTACCTTTAATAGAATTGGCTTAAAAGTAGCCTTAGTTGATGCTGATATTTATGGTCCATCTATTGCTTACTTGATGAATCTTAATGATAAACCTAATTTTAAGGATGGTAAAATAATTCCTCTAGATAATTATGGTATTAAAGTAATTTCAATGGGCTCTTTATTTGAAAAAGATTCGGCAGCAATATGGAGAGGAGCTATGGTTACTAAGGCTTTAAATCAAATGATCAATGGTACTTTGTGGGAAGATATTGATCTAATGATTATTGATTTACCACCCGGTACTGGAGATGTACATCTAACTATGATGCAAAAATTTTCTATTGATTCTGTAGTATTAGTATCTACCCCGTCCCAAATTGCTGTAATTGATTTAGTAAAATCAATTGATATGTATAAAAAACTGAATATTAAAATTTCTGGCATTATAGAAAATATGTCATATCTAGAAGTTACAAAAGACCAAAAACAATATATTTTTGGTAAGAATAATGTAAAAGAATTAGCTATAGATAGAGGAATTAATTTCTTAGGAGAAATTGTAATTGATAGAAATATTAATGAATCAAATGATGATAGAAATCCTATTTGTTATAAAAATAAGTCATCAGCAATTGCTATGGAATTTGGTAAAATTGCAGAGAATATCTTATCTTCAATAAAATAATATATCTTCTCTCTTTAAAGCAACTTTTCCAATAAGGTAATTGGTGGGGCCGGTAGGAATCGAACCTACGACCAAGACGTTATGAGCGTCCTGCTCTAACCGCTGAGCTACGGCCCCAAACTAGGAAATAAAATAATAATTTTTATTTGAAAAAAAAGCAATTCTTTTCTTTATAAGATATTTTTTAATAATAATTGCTATTAGATAACAAGCATTGTCAAATAAAATAAGATAATATGAATAACCTCTAATAAACTAAGATATTGTTATATTTGGTTAAAAAGAAGCATGATTTACGATAAAATACTCCTTAAAATTATAATTTTATATTTTTAGATCTTCCTGTGACCTATCTCTAGCTGCTTTGATAAACCTTAGAAAAATAGGATGGGGAGAAAATGGCTTAGATTTTAATTCAGGATGAAATTGTACACCAATAAAAAATGGGTGATCTTTGATCTCAATAATTTCAGTTAAATTGCCGTCAGGTGACATACCAGAAAAAACTAAACCAGAATTCTCTAGCTGTTTTTTATAATTAATATTTACCTCGTAACGATGGCGATGCCTTTCAGATATATTTTCCTGACCATAAATATCATAAGCCAAGCTATTTTTTGTTAAGTTGCAAGGATAGGCACCTAGACGCATTGTGCCACCGATATCTTTACCTCTCTTATGTTTTTGGCCGCCTTCCGTTTTCCACTCATGCATCATGGAAATTAATTTTTGTCCAGAGCGATCACTTTCGCTAGAAATAGCATCTATAATGTTAGCTTTATTACGAGCAAATTCTAATAAAGCCATCTGCATACCAAGACAAATACCAAAATATGGTATGTTATTTTCACGAGCATATTTAACGATAGTTATTTTACCCTCCATACCGTCATCACCAAAACCTCCTGGCACTAAAATTGCATCAATATTTTCTAAATCTTTTAGTTTATTTCTATTAGATTCTCGAATATTAATCCACCTAATTTTAACCTTAATTTTATGAGCAATTGAAGCATGATCGATGGCTTCCAATAAGGATTTGTAAGAATCGCTGTATTGAGTATATTTACCAGCAATTGCAATAGTAACTTGACCTTTTTTATTATTGATAGAATCAGTAATTTCTTGCCACTTTTCTAGATTTGGTTTACTATCATTTTCTAGATTAAAATGTTTTAGAATTTGATCGTCCAAACGCTGATCATGATAAATCATTGGTACCTTATAAATATTATCTAAATTTGGTGCCAAGAGGACATTTTCTTTTCTGACCGAAGACATTTTGGCAATTTTATCAATAACACCATCTTCAACTGGTCTTTCAGCACGACATAACAAAATAGATGGATTAATACCAATAGAACGCAGTTCCTTAACTGAATGTTGCGTTGGTTTAGTTTTTAACTCATTAGCACATTCAATATAAGGTAGTAATGTTAAATGGACAAATGCGCAGCGACTTTCACCATGCTCAAAGCCAATTTGTCTAATTGCTTCAAAAAATGGCAATGCCTCGATATCACCCACTGTACCACCAATTTCAAACAAACCAAAATCTACGTCATCAATATCATTTAAAATAAACTCTTTTATTAAGTCAGTTACATGAGGGATAACTTGTACTGTTGTGCCGAGATAATCTCCTCTTCTTTCACGGTTAAGTAACTTTTGATAAATTTGACCAGCGGTAACATTATCAGATTTTTTAGCATCTACTCCTGTAAATCTTTCGTAATGACCAAGGTCCAGATCAGTTTCTGCCCCGTCTTCTGTAACAAAAACTTCACCATGCTGAGCCGGACTCATTGTTCCAGGATCAATGTTTAAATACGGATCTAATTTACGAAGCCTTACCTTATAACCACGGGATTGTAAAAGAGCGGCAATAGCAGCAGAAGCTAACCCCTTACCAAGAGAAGATACAACGCCGCCAGTAATAAAAATAAATTTTGTTTGTGTCATACTAATTCAATAAAGAGTTAAATAATAACAAACCGTCAGTACCATTAACATTCTGGTCAATTGCTCTTTCTGGGTGAGGCATCATACCAAGAACATTCTTACTCTTGTTAAAAATACCAGCAATATTTTCTCTTGAACCATTAGGATTTGCCCCTTTGGTAAAATCACCATTTTTATCACAATATTTAAAGGCAATCTGATCATTATCTTCAAGATTTTTAAGAACGTCATCCGAGCAGTAATAATTACCATCCATATGGGCAATGGGAATCTGGATAATTTTATTAATTTGATTAGTAAAGGAAGTATTTTGGTTTTGGCAAGATAAATAAGTTTTTTGACAGATAAACTTAGCTCTTTCATTACGCATTAAAGCACCATCTAATAATCCAGCTTCAGTTAAAATTTGAAAACCGTTGCAAATCCCTATTACTTTTGTACCTTTATTAGCCAAACGAATAATTTCTGGCATAATATTGGAATTAGCAGCAATACCTCCGCTACGAAGATAATCACCATAAGAAAAACCGCCAGGAACTAGAATCAAATCCAGATCATTATCTAATTTGATCTCTTTATGCCAAACTTGTTGTATATTACTACTGATTTTACTTAAACCATCTAAGCCATCCTTATCACAATTTGAACCTGGGAAAATAACTATTGCTGCCTTCATTTTATAATTATATAAAAAATATTTTGAAAGTAATAAAATTAATATTAATTCAAATTATAATCAAATTAAAAAAACTATAATCGGTATTAAACCAAGTCCATATTTTAAATAAATTTTTACTATAGGTAAATTTATTAATAAAGTTTTATCTAAAATATTGGATATATTTTGGTATAAATTTAATGTATGAAATTAATCAAATAAGTTTCTAATAACACCTGGTGCAAAAATAGAACTCTTATTTAATTTAAAACGTAATTTATTATCAATATTTGGATTTTTTGTTAATTTATATCTACCAGCAAATATTCCCCCCCCTTCTTCTCCAACTAAAATAGGTGAAATATATTTAATTATAGGTAGATCTCCAATACCAAACAATCTATTAATTAAATATCCCGGCACAACTAATCCTTTTATATCTATTATACCACTATTTAAACCAACATCACCTCTAGCAGTAATACCAAGATAATTGTTACTAAGGATAAAATTTTTAATTTCTAAAACATAATCTTCTATTATAAATTCTGAGCGCAAATCTTCAAAACTTATTTGTTCTTCAAGTGCTAATTGGTCTTTGATTTTAGAGAAAGAATTATCTTCTGATATTTTTTTTACCATTTCACCCTTTGATATTTTATATTTTTTTTTATTATATACCTCTCCTGATATATAAGCATATTTATCTTTAGGTTCAATTTTAGCCTTAATGACCAGATCTCCGTCGATAATATTATCATAAAAATTAAAACCTTTAGTGATCGATGATATATCTGATATTTTACCTGTAATTTTTGTTATTTTTTTTATTGGGTATGGTTTAAAATCAATATTGACTATTTCTTTGTCACCCTTCTTCATTTCAATAAAACTATTAATGCATAATGATTGACTGCAATTTAGATTAACATCAACATCGTTTAATTCTATATTGTTTGCTAATATTAATTTATCTAAAATGATCTCTATATCATTATTTTGATATTTTCTATTATTATTAGATTTCAATATTGATTGGAGTTTATTTAGATCAAGTTTTTTGCCTTTTAAGGTTAATTTCTGGGATAATTCTGCATGATCTGAACTATATGAAAGGGCAAAATCAGGATGGGTTAGTTTTATATCTTGAAGATTTTTTTGTTTTAAGTTAAATATAAAAGAGCCTGTTAAAAATTTATCTTTATTTAAGATAAATTTTAAATCTGTAAATTCTAGTAAATTAGAGTTTGATTGGAGATTAAATGATAGGTAGGAATTAATATTCTTTTTCTTAAATATAGATAATGGTTTAAAATTAATATCAGACTCAGTTAGATTAATGCTACTTATAAATGTATCGTCATTAATTTTTTTGCTTAATTTTACCTTTAAGTTGGAGTTTTTACTAACATAATTATTATTAATATTTTTAATTGTCGAATAAATTTGTAAATAAATATTACTTAATTCTATCTTGGCTTTAATTGGAATAAATAGATCAATATAACTATTAGAATATCCATTGATATAATTGCCAATATTTTTTGCAAAATCTGATTGGTAACTTACATGCTTTAAAAGATCTTCAGCTCTTCCAATGATCTGACCTTTAATTTGCAATGGGGTATTTTTCTGTTTAAAATCTGCTATAATTATCTTAGAATTTTTTATTTTACTATTTAAAACATTTGCTTTTTCGACATCTATTTTCATTGATTCTTTATCAAAATAAGCTACACCAGAAGCATCATATATTGTTGGAAAATACCTATCATATAAAATAGTTGCATCTCTAAAATCAAATTTTGCAGCAATGTCAGTTAAGTTATTATCATTAAATTTCATTAATATATTTGAATTATCTATATTAAATGACTTTATGTGCTTTAAAACCCACCTTTTAATACGATCATCTTTGGGTATAATTATAGGCCACAATTTATGTGTATTTTCTCTTGTTAAATTATTTAAAGATAAATTAACCTCTAATTTTGATTTAAAAATATTAGGAATATTAATGTTACCTTTCAATAAGGTGTCATCAATTAATTTAAGAGAAAAATCTTCAATATTGAATGATTTTGTTTGTAGGGTATATTTACCAGAAATTATAAAATCATTAAACAAAACTACGTCTTGAAAGATAGCTTTATTATCAAAAGAACCCTTGTCACTATATAAAATAAAATAAATATTATCTTCTAAATTATTTGATTTAAACGTTAGATTACTAGAAATTTTGGTTTTTATTCCATATTGTTTAGGAAATTGAGCAAAAAATTTGGAAATTATACTGGGATTAATTTCAGAAGATATTACTTTGCAAATAGAATTATTATCTTGAATGTAGCATTGATTATTAAAATTAATATTTTGTCCTTCAAAAATTACTTTAGAAGATATATTGATTTTATTATCTTTGATTTTTAGATTAAGGTTATTGATTTTCAGATCTGTAGATTCATCTCTTTTCAGTAAAATTTTTAAATTTACACTTTTTATATCAGCATTATTTACTTTATAATTAATAATTTTTGGCAGAATATAGTTTAATTTAGTGATTTCTTGGTCATGATCTTTGCTTGGTAAATAAACATGATATTTCGCTATAATATTGTTAATATGAATATTATCTATAGATGGCTGTAATAAAATTAAATCAAATATAGAAAATGACATTCTAATTTCTGGAATTTCTATAAATAAATTTGAGTGGTTTAACTGAACATTATCAATATAAGCAATTATTTTGAAATTATTTTGCTTAACTCGGATATTTCCTATAATAATATTATCTCCAACACCAATATAATTTTTTATTTTTGCTTCTACTTTGTTAGTTAAAAATGGTAAAGATTTTTGTTCCGTGGTGATTAATAAAAGGAAATAGGAAAAGGAAATAGCAAAAAGAAGAAGTAATAAAAAAATAATTTTAATAGAAAATGATATAAATGGCTTCACTACATTATAAAAAAGATTATTTTTAAATTAAAATAATGTAGTGTTAAACGATATATCACACCATTACTCTAAATGTTGGTATGAAAATTAATGCTGAAAATTCACCATTATTAAAAATAATATCAAAATCATAATCTTGCTCTCTTAATTTTTGATCTATTCCCTTTTCTTCTATTGCTTTTGTAATGTCATCATTTTCTATATAATCCCTTATTGTTAAAACAAACACAACTCTATCTAAATGATCATATATAATACTTAAGTCAATATTTGATAAATGAGCTTTTAATAAAATAGATAAAGTTTTTTTAATAGATTCAATAATTAATGTAGAATCTATTTTAACTTTAGGAATTCTAGAAATATTTGTTGAATTAAAGTATATATATTCTTTTAATTTAGGACTCAGATCTGAAGTAATATTATTTAATAACTCTACCGGATCATGTATTGTTGTATTTTGATCTATTGAATTAGTTAAATGCTCCCCTTCTAAATAATTATTAATTAAAGCTGTGAGTTTTAACGAAGCACTATAAATTCTATTAATATCAGTTATATATTTGGTATGTGGGAATGGGCCGTAAGGCTCTGTTTTTAAGATTTCTGCAATATGGTTAATGATTTTAACATTATCAATTATATTATTAGGTAAAATATTAGATATTTGCTCTGTTATATTTTTTACTTTGCCGTCGAACTTACTTTGTATCTTTGCAGCATTTGATATTTTTTCATTAATTTTAGCAATTAAAATATCAAAATCTACTGGTTTGATAATATAATCATTTGCCCCTTTTTTACTACCTTTTATAACATCATCCTTTGTTGATAAAGCAGTTAGTAAAATAAATGGCACATTATTACATGCAGTATTACCATGTCTTACTTTAGATAATAATTCTAATCCACTTAAATTAGGCATCATAATATCAGATAATACCAGATCTATATCTTGATTCTTTTCTATAACTTTAATGGCATCAAATCCATCATTTGCTGACAACACCTCAAAACCTTCATCCCGTAATATCTCCACTATATTTTCTCTAATATCAACCTCATCTTCTACACAAAGAATTTTTGCTTTTTTATTAGTCATTGTTTTTTATAATTTTTGATTTGGGAAAGTTTCTCAATACCTCACCTGATAAAACTGATTCCATGTTATTATTTTGTACAATATTTTTGTTATTATCAACAAGTATTTGCTCAAAATTTGGTATATTAGACATGTAACAAATTCTAATTAAAATCATTTCTGAAGACATCTTATAGTCTAAGGAGTTTTTTAATTCATTCACTCCCTTTAATAACATTTGCCAAATTCTTGCTAGAGTTGCTACAGAAATGTTATCACCAATTTCTTGAATTTTTTTGTACAATTCGTCTGATATATTATCTATTTTATAATTATTTATAGTTTTAACTAAAGTAATATTATGCACCATTTCTAGTAAATCGCTAAACAGGCTGGTAATGTAACTAGATTTTTCATATATGTCGTTAAATATTCTAATAACCTCTTCTATTTTACCTTCTAAAATATTTATAAGTAGCTCAATGATTTGTGCATTATCTACTACACCAATCATTTCCTCAAATTTATCTGATGTTAGTAATTTTTGATAATTATTATATGATAGAGACTGATCTAACAGGGATAGAGAATCTCGCATCGATCCTTCAGATAAGTTTGCTATTAAATTTAAAGCTTTTTCTTCAACTTGAAAGGACTCCTTATCAAGAATATTTTTTAGATGATTAATTATATCTTGATTTGATAGACGCTTTAAATCAAACCTTTGACAACGTGATATAATAGTAATTGGAATTTTTTTAATTTCTGTTGTGGCAAAAATAAATTTTACATGGGATGGCGGCTCTTCTAAAGTTTTTAATAAAGCATTAAAAGCATTGTTACTTAACATATGTACCTCATCAATAATATAAACCTTATAACGCCCGATAGAAGTGGCATAAGATATGTTGTCGATAATTTCCCTTACATCATCAACGCCAGTTTTTGATGCCGCATCCATCTCCAATACATCAGGAAAGGTAGAATTAGCAATAGCAAGACAATTACTACAAATACCACAAGGTTCAGATGCTTTATTTAAATTACCATCCTTACCAATACAGTTCAAAGCTTTAGCAATTATTCTTGCGGCTGTTGTTTTACCGACACCCCTTATACCACTTAAAATAAAAGCGTGAGCTATTTTATCTTGATTAATAGATGACAATAACGTTCTAACTAGAACATCTTGGCCCACTAACTCCCTAAGAGTATTTGGTCTATATTTTCGTGCTAAGACTTTATATGACATTATTTTACTATTGACTTGCAAAAATTAAGCTTTAAACTTGTATAGTTGGGTATATTAATAACTTTGAAATTAATGTTATTATTTATTAATCTAGTATTATAAAATATGTTAGATTTATTAACAATAACTTTATTTTAAAAACTTATAAAAAAATGGAAAATAAGGTAAAAAATTCTAAAAATATTGATTCATATCAAAAATTTGCTAACTTGATGGATAATATTATATTGTTAACAGAAGAAATAAAAAAAGATTTTAACAAAGAATTCTCTCATGAATATAACTTTGAAGGTTCTCTTAAAATTAAACTTCAAAAATAGAATTCAATAATTTAAAAGGTCCAAAAGTTAACAAAATTAGCTTACTTAAAGCATATTAATCATAATATAGAAGCTAATTATCAATGCAAATATATCTCCCAATAGCTGAAATACCAATTAATATATTATTAATAATATCTCTTGGATTTATTACTGGTATATTATCTGGCATGTTTGGAATTGGCGGGGGTTTTATAGCAACCCCCTTATTAATTTTTATGGGCATTCCTCCGTTAGTTGCAGTTGCAACTTCAGCCAATCAAATTACAGCAGCTTCTATTTCGGGTCTTTCATCGCATTCCAAGCAAAAAAACGTCGACTTTAAAATGGGTATTGTTCTGATATTTGGTGGCACTATAGGCTCTATAATTGGCATTATTATCTTTCGATTATTACAAAATTTAGGGCAGGCAGATGTATTTATCTCAATAATTTATGTTATTTTCCTTGGTTTTATTGGTTTTACTATGGCAATAGATAATATTAAAACTATTCTTAGGGAAAAATATGAACTGGAAACCGTAAACAAAAGTAGGGGAAATAAATTATTTGTTAAATTAAATAAAATAATCAATAAATTGCCCTTAAGAGTTTATTTCCCTAAATCAGATATAGAGATTAGTATATTTATTCCATTAATCATAGGTATTTTTGTTGGTTCGTTAGTTTCAATGATGGGAATAGGAGGAGGATTTGTAATGATACCTGCAATGATTTATATTTTAAAGATGCCCAATAATGTTATTACGGGCACCTCTTTATTTCAAATTGTATTTATTTCAATTATAGTAACAATTATGCAATCTGTAGTTAATAATACAGTCGATATTGTACTCGCTACTATCATGATTATAGGATCTGTAGTGGGCGTTCAATTTGGTATTAAAAAGGCAAGAAATATGGATAATGATAGTTTAAAATTACTACTTGCTGTTATGATATTGCTAGTTTGTTTTAAGATGTTCTCACAGTTATTTTTAGAACCTAGTAGTATATATAGTATAGATACTATATAAACACAACTTTAAAGTAATTTTTGTAACTAGAGGATATAAAATTTTATCTATGATTTATTAATCATGATGCTGGGTTGCATTTTCTTAATAAATATTTTTTATCATAAAAA
>CERI01029151.1_pt1 | contig 17082 bp, 7 predicted proteins | sample 350261 | NCBI WGS metagenome assembly CERI01 (sample SAMEA2620979, study PRJEB7988) | marine metagenome | isolation source: saline water (ENVO:00002010), including
TGCTGCTGGTGCTGCTCGTGCTCGTCGTGGTCTCGCTGGCATACTACCAAATGACTTTCCCTTGATTGCGTCTATTTGATCCGCTGATAACAATTCGTCGTCTGCTACAGGGTCTTCTCCATTGTTGGCGGGTAAACTACCGGGAAGTGGCGCCGCACTGCGAACCCCCAGGCTATCGTGCGCGTCGGCTGGATTCTTGCTAAATGTTTTTCTTGTGGCATCACTAACAAGTCGCGACTCTGGCGAAGAAGTGGTATCGTCCATCAAATTGGGTCGTTTTCTAATTGTATACGCATTAAGTCCAGCAACGCCTGCACCATTTTCTAATAAACATAAAATATCTTGTGTAAAAAAGGAACATAAATAACCACAATTTTGATCTAATGTAGTCATTATAGGAAGAACCGCACCATCAGACGAGGAGGAATGTCCTAATGTGCACTCCTTCCGATTTTCATATTGATATTTATGTTCCAATAGTGATATATAATGAAAAGAGTCCATATTCATTTTCATTACTACAGGTTTGACACATGTTCTAAATAAGAAATCATTTGGTTCATAATTTGAAATTGGTTTCTCTTCACGGCGAGTTCTTTCTCTCTCTTTAGACTTTGCAAGGTAACGAGCCTCAGCATCATCATCGTCAGAACCTCCCTCCTCTTCATCAGCCAGCGTAATATCATCATCATCATCATCCGCTTCAGTGACATATCCACCTAAGCCATCATCCTCTTCAGCATCTTCTTCGCCCCCATCTTCCTCATCATTAGTAGGTCCAGCTTTGACTGTGCTGACCATCCACTCACATAGTTTTTTAACTCCAAATGTTCCATCTTCGTCCTCTGATGCAGATGCTTTCTTTTTACCAGAAGCAAGGTATGTTTGAAGATCATCAAACCAAGACGGAGCATTGATTTGTGTGCCAAAAATTTGATTCATCCTATAAGTAATTTTCAACTTCGTTGTGTCTACATTTGTTAACACATACTTTCCGGTTCTTTGGATCTTATCTCCTGATCTTGTTATTATTCCCTGTACCACCCTGTTTTCTAATGTCGTTTGGAGGCGACGTGCCATGTCGCTCGGTTCATCAGTAGAGTGTTCTATCTTAAAACCAAATTTTTTCAATACTAAATTATAATTATTGGAATATTCAAGATTATAGAATTGTATAGCGTAAATAAACATTAACAGATTTTCTATTTGTGCGTCTGCTATATCAGGTTTAGGTATGTATTCATACTTTTTCTTTGGTGCTGTCTTAGGCGGCCTTTTTCCTGGTGGGGTTGCTTTTGCTAAAATTTCCACCTTCCTTCTGTCCCTCTCTTCATTAATTTCATCAAGTGACACTTTAAACATATCATACAATGTATTAAATACCCCCGTCCTCCTGTTACCCACAACTGTTCTAGCCAGTTCTTCATCTATTGCGGCCTTAATTCCTCTTATGAAATCCTCGGTGACACGGACTGAAGCTTTTCGTGTCCCCTCGGCGCTCATGATGGGACCAGCATAAATCAAGGAAACAAGATCTTTTATTAGTGAATTTATGTATTCAGATGTTAAGAGTAAATTTACTTCTCTCGAATTTGCCCGATTCTGAATTAATCTATCAAATAACATAAGAACTTCAAGAACAAATTGTTGCGTTGAAGACGAGGATTTGACAGTTTTTGATACAACACTCATTGGCATAAACTTATTGGTTATGCCGGCGATTATACCTTCAACATCTTTTGTATAAACATGTAATGCTGTAAATATGAAAGTTAACTTTTCCTGATATTGTATTACATCGGGAATTACTGTCTTTTTGCGCGCAATTTCATATTCTAAAAAAGGCTTCTCCACGCCACCATCTCTTCTTACCATTTGGACGCGAACATCATGTAATGGATATGTTTTCAAAGTTTTCCCATCCGATCCTTTCGTTTCGGTATCTTTCCACTTTGTATTCTTGACGTCGCGAGTCTCACATTTATTCTTTTGTAATTCAATATTAGTTAAATCAGTTACAACACCCTCACCATAATAATCATTAGATATACTCCTCAATATTCCTTGAATTTTAGGTGTTGTGGCTTGATCGAATACAGATGATAAAGTTTCCATAGGAATAATAGGGGATGCCCCATCAATTCCGTAGTTAATAGCCCCTGTTATTTCACTATATGACTTTATAGAATTAATTATTGATATGAACTGAAGTGATTTTTTATCTGCATCAACTATCATTGTTTTGCATTTAGGTTTCAATTTCGCCTCTCTTGCTTCTAATTCACGATTAAAACTGAAAAATTCCATCATTTCATCATTTAAATCATTTTTTAATGCTGTAGAATAACCCATATGTAAAAGAATTGTCAATTTTTCCCGAAGTAAAGCGGGGTCAGAAATTTTTATGATATCACTGATTACATCAAATTCTTTTGCTTCTGGAAATACATTACAAAATCTCATTATGTAATCCTTTACAAATAACGTGTACTCATCGTGAAGATTTTTGTGTAGAAATGTTGTTCGTCCCCCCGCTTTATAATCATCGTAAAAATCGTGAAGAGTATCTGTAATAAATAGTCTATATATATAGGTTCTTAATGTAAGCCAATTACTATCTTTGCCGGTATTTTTCTCAAAAATTATTTTAATAGTTTTAACCGCCTTATTCTTCTCTAGAGTAGTGCGAGAAGAAAGAAATGTTTTATTCCCATGAGTATCTGTCTTAATCAATTTCTCAAAATCGAGAGGACAAGCCTCAGCATTTTTGATACAGTCTATTGTATCTTGTTTACGTGCAGCAGCTCCAAATAAATTATTATATGCGTTAAGTTTTTTATTCATATTATCTATATAAAAAGCCGATTTCTCTCTCGATATTGCGATTTCTTCGGGGGTCCTCTGTTGTAATAAATCAAATTTTCCGTACGCATTGGTGAGGCGTATCCCTATTTTCTGTAAGCGAGCGACTTCCGCACCAGCCTCGGGGGAGGGTGCCTTCTTGAGCGCAGCATCATATTGTGTTTTAGCCTTCCGCACTTCGTCCTTAATATATTCCTGCGTCCTATTTATTGTGCCGAGCACTGCATCTAATGTGTCATAATTAGTATTTAATTTATCATTTAACCATGCTAATTGTGTTGCGTCATCTTCCGTCATCAGAATTCCTTTACTCAAAGTTTGAATATCTCTTTTGGCATCGGTCTGAAGGGTGGCATATTCAGTTTCAATCGGTTCAGCAGCACCAAAAAGAAGGTCATGAAATGCGAGATCATCAATGTTCGACCAGTCTGGTTGCCAATCCAGAGTATAATTGCCAAGATTGACAAGTCCCTCGAGTGCGGTGAGCTCATCCTGTCCCGATTCGGATTGGATTAAATTGAAGTCTATTTTACGTAATATTTCGTTTGGAATAATAATTTTTTGACTTATTAATTTGATCGCTTTTTCTTTAACAAAATCTATTGGGACCAATACCTTTTTTACTATCGCTTCCTGTTTGTATATATATGGATCAGTAAGTGTCTTATGACAAGATGTCGGGCAGAATTCCTTCATATGATCCACCCACTCAGGATCACTACAAAGTCCGGTTCGCGCCCAATCTCCACAATTTACAGGATTCTTGTCTGGCTTTTGTTCGGATGGCTTATACTCAGGATTTGGTGAAGGTTCTCCTTTATCGTACCAAGATAAAACACACATCTCCTCCTTCGGCATAACTTTGAACTTACGAGTCGTTTGAGACGTCTTTTGAGACCCGCTCATCCCGAAGAGGATGTTCGCAACCTCTTCCGGCTTTGTGCGTTCCTCCGTCAATATCATTCTTTCGATACTATTTAAAATGTCGTCCAAAAAAGCTCCTTTTTTCCTCGTTAATTGTTCGCGCATTTCTTGATAAGCGTCGTGCTCCTCTGGTGTGGAGGCTTCCGTAGGCACGGGGACGTATAACAAACGGTGTTTTTCATTGGAAATCACTATATCTTCAAAAAACTGGTAAACAATATTTATATACGTCTCATCAATAACATTGGGTGTAGTCCAGTACACGCAAGCCTTGATATCTTCTGACTGTTCCATTTAATATAGACTAATATATTTAAATTATCGTCCAATAGTCACTGAAGGTAACTTAGGTAATGTGTGACATTCGTTGGTTTTTGTATCACTTACGCCGAAAATTAGATACATAAAATTAGACATTAAAAGAAAATAGCATAAATATTGCCACCAATTAATGGGTTCAACAATTTCATCCCAATAACAATCCATTTCCCAATCCAAAATATCTAACTTTTCAGCTTGTGTTAATTCATTCCAACCAGGAGGATCTGAACTCTCGGATATATCATCACCATATTCAAATTCTTTTCGAGGACAAGACAATGGGGGTGCTGATGATAATTTGTTATCAATTTTTTCAAAATCAGAAATTTCTGTTGAAGCCATGTTTCTCCTCCACATTACTAATATATATAGGGGAATACTCTTATACTCCTTTAAAGGGGGCTATTGAGACCATTTTATTGGATTTCATCAACCAATCCGTAATCCAACGATTGTGAGGAATTTATCCACTTATTATTATGTTGAAACATAATATCTAGTTCATCACTAGTCATGTTAGAATTATCTAAATAAATTTCTTTAACAAAATCCATATAAGTATCCAAATTTTCTAATTCATCTTTCATATCCTTATAAGTTCCTTCTGTCTGACTAGACAATTCATGAAGAAGTAATAATGAATGCCTTCCCATATATCTTCTATCACCAGCAACACTAATTAACGACGCAGCCGACGCTGCAAAACCGTCAACATAGGTATAAATTGGAGTTTCAAGTCTTATCATCGTATCAATAACATGAAATGTAGGTACAAGACTACCTCCCGTAGATTGAATGCGTAAATATATTGGTTCATTAGAACTTGCTAATTCTTCAAGAGAATGAACTAACCAAAAACAACTATCCTCTGATACAGGACCATAAAAATACAATGTCCTATTTATGGGAGGGGGGATTGGAGATTTACTATTTTTTAATGAACTTAATGATGCCAATTGTAAAGTTTTTCGCCTTGTCAATAAATATGAATTAGAACTAATAAAACACATTGCATATTTCAATAAACGCATTCTATATTAAACTAACAACAATTTATATTAATTATATGACTGATCTAAAAACAGGAGGTATAGTGATTTTGGATTTCGGTTCTCAATACACAAAACTAATAGCAAGGAAAATACGTGAAAATGGTATCTATTCTGAAATAGTATCAAATTCAATTAAGATGAATGATATTATTGTCAAAAAACCCAGTGGTATTATTTTATCAGGTGGCCCGTCGTCATTGGCGGCAAAGCCATCAATCAGGGCGACTGGGTTGTCGTCAGTTATTTCTGAAAACAGACCCGAATTTGATGTTAATATATTATCTCTTAATATTCCTATTTTTGGTATATGTTATGGACTCCATTTAATGGTTCATCATAACAATGGACTAGTTACATCATCAGATCAAGGAGAATATGGTTGGACTGAAATAAATATCAATAATAGAATTTCAAAACCAATTACAGAGGGTATGAATGATAAATCGATTGTTTGGATGAGTCATATGGATATTACGAAAGAAATCCCCAAAAATTGGATAGTATTTGCAAAAAGTTCTAATAATATTATTGCGGGATTGTGTAATCCAGATTTTACAAGGGTTGCAACACAATTTCACCCAGAAGTATCTCACTCAAAAGATGGAGGCATTTTATTGAAGAATTTCTTATTTAATATAGCCAAAAGTAAAAGTAAATGGTTAGCACCCAATTTTATTAAAGAAAAAATTAAGTATATACAGGATTGTGTCGGTGATGAGAAGGTTTTAGTTGGAGTTAGTGGTGGAGTTGATTCTACTGTTACAGCGTGTTTATTACATAAAGCTCTTGGTAGCCAACAAGTATGTGCTGTTATGATAGACCACGGTTTATTAAGGAAAAATGAAGCCCATGAATGTACGACCGAATTAATACGAAGTCTTGGAATTAATATTACATTATTTGATGAATCAGGAATATTTTATAAAAAATTGGAAAAAATAATAGATCCAGAGGAAAAACGTAAAATAATTGGCGCGCAATTTATCAGATCGTTCGATCGCATATCCTCTCAAATAGGAGGAAACGAAACATTCAAATTTCTAGGTCAAGGAACTCTCTATCCGGATATTATTGAAAGTGGAATTAGCCTTGGCAAGACAGCTCATGTTATCAAAAGTCATCATAATGTTGGTGGATTACCAAAAGATATGACATTTAAATTGATAGAACCTTTAAAAGACTTGTTCAAGGATGAGGTAAGAACCTTGGGTACTCTACTTGGAATTCCAGATAAATTAGTAATGCGGCATCCATTTCCTGGACCTGGATTAGGAATAAGAATTATGGGTGAAATTACAAAAAATAGGGTTAAAATTCTGCAAAATGTAGATAAGGTATATTTGGATTTACTACTTGAATCCGGTCTATATGATAAAATTTGGCAAGCATTTTCTGTCTTAATACCTGTTAAAACTGTCGGAGTACAAGGGGACCAAAGAACGTATGAATACTTGGTTGCTTTACGAGCAGTTACAAGCGTTGACGGTATGACCGCCGACTGGTTCAAAATGCCTCATGATTTATTAGCTAAAATTTCAACTAAAATTGTTAATGAAGTTCAAGGAGTTAATAGAGTTGTATACGATATTACTTCAAAACCACCCGGCACTATTGAATGGGAATAATTTTAACCGCCAATTACCATTTTTCTCATTAAATTTGAAATTTTAAGAGATGTAACCAAACCCAATACTCCAATAAATCGATTCGGCAACAATAAAAATAGAAGTGAAAATTGACGTAGAAGATTAGCTCTTTTCAAAGCTCTTTGACAAATAATACAACTGTCAATGTGAGAAGTTCTGTCTTTCTGTTGTCTTGGTGATAATTCAACTATTGCTTTTGTAAAATTATTGGAAAATACTGGAATATGATTCATATGGCGGTCATACCATTTTCTCCATGCCTTTGCGCCAATATCTGATGTTGTTGGCAAATCATATGATTGGAGCGCGTTATTTTGTGTTTTTGATACGGTTTCGCTATTCGAAACCATAGAGCGCGATATATCGCGCTGTACTTCAACCTCACAATTATGTATCCAAATATCTGTTTCGAGAAATTGATTGGCAAAACTATGAGAAATCCATTTTGGAAATAATGTTGCAACTTTGGCCTCCATAAAAGCTAAATGAATTCTTGAATTAGTAGGTGAAACTGGTGTAATCAATACCATAAGTTGTTTCTTTTGTTCTCCAACGTTATTTTCTACTCTAAAATGATAATAACAAGGACTGACGAAAGATACAACACCATTTCTCATTTTACCACGAACTCTATCTAAGAATGATACTTCTAATTTTGAAGAATCATTCATATTTGTTATCACATGCATTGGTATATTAATACCATCTGACCTCATTCCCTGTAGTCCATGATGAGCGAACGGAATATGAGCGGGATCCATAAAATTTTCAACTAAAAAATCAAAACTATATGGTAATTCTCTTGTAATTACATGCGATACATTATCTAATTCTGGAAATATTTCATTTGGTTTTGTATCAAAATGTTTTTCTGTAGCACCAATTACAAATCGACCCCATAATATATCTCCTGTTTCCATAATTTCTACTGAATTCACATTTTTACCCTTTTCATTGCCACTTGCTTGTGGTATTTTAACACATTTTCCATTTTCGTCAAATTGCCAACCATGGTAAGGACACTCAATACAACCGGATGCATCATCAATACGTCCTTGTGATAATGGAGCTAAACGATGCGAACAAGCATCTCTTACAACAGACCATTTCTGGTTTTTTGAATTTTTCCAAACTACATAATTATCATTGGCTATTTTCAATGGCACCGGCTTATTTGGTAATGATGATTTAGATCCGATTGGTAACCAAACAAGACCATTACTAAAATTTAATAATAGTAGTAGAGTTATTTTCATAATTATAATTTTAATAATGAAAAAGGTTTATATTTATTTCGGCCAATTTCACTGTTAGATATAAACTCAGAATTTAATCGGAATCATCATCATAATCTGATGTATCATCCGTAGTTTTTTTACTTTTGCGTGGTTTTTTTTCTGGTATTGCGTGTGCTGGTAGATTTATATCTTCTGCCTTTACATTACACTTTGATACTAGAAGAAGTTGTTGAGACAAAGCATTCGCTGGCTTTAGTTTTTTCTTTTCATCTTTTAAGCATTTCTTCTTAGCCGTTTCGAGTTTCTTTATAGCGGCGGGTTTTAAATCTTTATTTTCCTTAACTTTATCTGCCAAAGCTTTTTTCATAGTTTTTAATTTCGATGTTTCTTCCTTGAGGGTCGCGGATTTTTCTTTCTTAGTTATCATGAACTGAGCCTTTTCGTCTTTTGATTTTTTCTGAGACTTGTCGTCGGCCTCATACTCGTCCTTAAAATTCTGTAAATCTCCCCTTAGACTTTCTACGATATTAACCTGCTCGTCAATGGCCTTGATATCTTCATCTAATACAATCTGAAGTTCTGCTTGTTTTTCCTTTTTAGCATTGATTTCTTCGTCCCATTTATCACAGTCTCCAGAACTATCGACATAAGATGAAATTTCTGATAGAATTGTTCTAAATTCTGGTTGAGTGAATGTGCGAGGGTCATAACTTCTATCCAGATAAGATATTTTACCTTTTAGAACTTCATTTAAATCACCAACAGCCTTCTTGTCAAAATCAAAGTTGTCATTGACTTTATATTTTAGAACAAAGTTCTTTGGATCAGTAGGCATTGCGTTATCTTTCTTGTCTAGGAGATTAAGAAGTCTAACAAAATCCATAGGATCGTCCATAATTGGTGTCGCACTCATAAGTAAAAGACGACACGATTCTTCACCCGATACTGAATAGGAGTTCTGAACGGCTTTACTTATCATATCGAAATTCGCCTTTTCAGCACCCTTCATATCTTTCGCAAGCATTTTGTGCGCTTCATCAATTATTACGACTGTTTTACGAAGAGGATCCATGCGACTACCGTTGATTTGAATTAACTTTTCTAAATTCTTTACGACCTTTGCGTTACTGATTTCTTTTCTCTTGAAAATATCTCTACACACATTACTGAAAGAGGCAAAGGATAACGGATCGAGAAACTTTTTATTCATATGTTTGCGATGGCTCCTTGTTAGTTTAGTTCCTTCGGGAACATCAACATCTTGTTCGAGTTTTTCCCTAATCTTGTAATCACACACTTTGTCGAACATATTTTTCCATATATCATCCCTTAGTGCTGATCTTGTTACCCAAAGAATAGTATATCCACGATCCTCCCATGTCTTGGATTTAGTAGCAATCGCAGTGCATGTTTTCCCAGTTCCTACTGAATGCCATACTAAAAGTCCTTTAGGTGGTAAATGATTTGGAGCGGCATCATTTGGAACAAAATAATTGGAGATGAAGTCTTGCGATGGTGTAAATTCAACAATACGGTCACTTGATTGGGGAAGATTACACATATTTTCTATTACTATTCTATCCCACTGATATTTATTGAGTTCTCTGTTAATTCTTGCTGTGAATGTTTTATAATCCTCACCAGTTAGGGGATGTTTTTTGGGGACGTAAAGTTCTTTCTCTTGCTTGTCTAATTGTTTTAGAAGGTCTTTAGTTATCTCGGGAACAACGATTTTTTTGTTAGGAGGAACATACGGAACAATAGCTGTGGATTTTTTCATATTTAAAGGAGTTAATAATTTCAAAGGTTTTATGGACTTCTTGGGAGTTGAATTTACTAATGAAAGTGATTTAGGTCGAGCCATTCTAAAAAGAATATTACAAAATGTTTTACTTCCCGGCTCATTTAATTTTTGACATAAGAATGCTCTTTTCTCCGAATCAGTTTTCCCTTTAAGTAGTGCTTTAGTCTCGGCTTTACCTTTTGCTTCCTCGTATGCCTTTATTAGATCCTTTAAAGTAAAAGGAAATTTTGGAGATTTACGACATCTCTTTTTGTCAAATTTACCTTGACAATTGAAGGCAGTTTTCGCAGATTTGTATCCACTAACTAACAAATCGCAATAAGCTTTATTTTTTTTTGCTAATTCACAAAAGTAATTTCTAAGGACAACTTTATCACTTGTATTTGGCACATCCGATGCCAAAAAATTGCCAGACGATATAAGAACATCATAGGCTCCTTGTAGATAAGATAGAGGATATGGAAATAATTTAGTTTTTTTACTTCCGACTGCTTTCTTGGTGCATTTGAACTTAGTACATACGGATACAGCACCACCAAGTGTTGTTTTCTTTTTAGGTGATTTCTTCGGTGTAATAAGAGGGGTTAAAGTCTCATAAACTTTGTCTAAGATATTCTTCTTTCTTCCTGTTTTTCCATGTATGTGTTTAGTTAAGTATCTATCAACCGCAGAATCAATCGCAATCTTTTCTAATTGTTCCCGCATTTTAACTTGTGTTAAATCTGTACCGGCATATTTGTGATATAAATCGTCCATAGATAGATCACCTAGGTTAGACTCATACTTGAATACATGTAATTTCCATCCTACATTGGGTACAAAACGCAAACCTTTTTGTCCACACATACGTGTTCCTCGCCCTATTACCTGTTTTTCATCCGCTTTTGTTAATTGGGGCTCCATTATATGGGCGTATTTTACATCAAATAAATCAATCCCCTCTTTGTAATCCGAGTCTAAAATAATAAAACGGATTTTTTCACCGAATGTATTACCAATATCAACAGCATCATCATTGCTTTCAACTGATGACATTGATGATGGAGGAGTAATTTCAGGTGTTTTTTTAGATTTTTCAGATTTACGACTGTTAAATTCTTTTAGCATAATTTTTTGATCCGCTTTTGGCATAGGGGCCTTGGCATCAAATAACTTAGATTTTGTTAGTATACCAAAAACATCTTTATCTGTATCCGGTAGTTCGTATTTCACAGCAGTGATTGTTCCTTTTGCCTTTTTACCCTTTTTGGGACGAGTATATTTTTTTAGACAACATTCCATATCCATCATCGCTAAACCACTCGCTATTAATTTAGGTCCGTATTGAGATGATTTAATATCAGTAAAAATGAAATGTTTGTATGTTTTTCCGTATTTCTTTTTATCAGCAGCATCCAAATTCTCAATATTCGCTAATAACTGAACGAGTTTAGGCGAAGCAAATTCTAAATCTTTTTCAAATTGTTCTGGATTGTACTTCTTTGAGCCGTATACATATTTTCCTGAACCCTGAGACCAATTTAATCTTTGACGAATACAGGCTAATTCTTTATCCGAAACAAGTTTGCCTCCTTCGGTCGCCGCTATCTTAGCCGCTTCCTCTTCGCTAAGCATTTTTCCAGTTTTTTTATCAAATTTTACTGCGTATGCTATCGCGGACTTATCAGGGGTATTCATCAGTAGTTTTTGCTCTACTCTCTTTTCAGCACTATTAATAATTTTAAGTAGTTCCTTTTTAGTTAATATTTTAGGTTTAGATAGACGGTTTGTATCACACAATTTATTACCATCCATCTCGGTTTTTTCCTTACATGATTTCCACATTTCAATCAATTCTGTTGTGATGTCTTTTGACAGTTGCTCTTGGTTTAGAGCGCCATGGTTATGCTTTTTAAGATATTCTTTAAGCGCCAACTTAATAGTCTTTGGTTTCGCACTATCAATTTTTACACCTGTTACAGAACTCAACATGCTACACAATTTCTTCTCGCGCGCCGCAGTACAAGGATCTTTTTCATCTATTGTACTCATGTCTTATATATATACAACAATAATATTATAGAAAATTATGCTTCCCGAAGATGTTGTAACATATATCAAATCTTTTCTCGTAAAGTGCGAATGTTGTCAAAAACATTTTACAAATAGTTATACATTAGTATGCTCTTTATGTCATAGAGGGTGGTGCCATGATTGCTTAGAAGATTGGAGCTATATAACATATAAACATTGTAATTTAAGCATCCCTATATGCAAACACTGCAATTCTTATTACAGAAGACCACATTTTTGCAATTCAAATGACATATAACAACAATACTTTAACTTATTTGACATCATAATAGCACTTTTGGTAAACTTTTTTTTACAATTCAAATTCTTGAGGGGGTGTTTTTTATTTTAGGTTCTTTATTTTAGACATAGTTTAAGAATCGAGAGATTGATTGATATGAGGGAATTCCAAAAGTCCGTCTAAGAATTTAATTAACCGATTTCCCCTTTTTGGAAATTTATGGTTTGTGCTTTTCGGATTTATAGGGTTGCTACAGGGTAAAGGTTTCAGTATTACCTATATATAGGTACTCTTTATTTTTTTTTTTGTTCAAAAAATCTCAAGTAAAAATAAAAAAACCCCCCCTCAAGTTTTTACTAAAATACACAATTAACGAAAGAACCCAAAAAACACAACTATTGTCGTCAAAACATCACAAAAAATATGTAAAAATATGAGATTTTTGGCTATTTTAACGTGTTAAAATACAGTTTCAAAAGGATTTTGCGTTAATTCAACAACAAAAAAATATGCGCGCGCGCTCTAGAAAAGATTTATAATTAATATGTTCTCTTGGCAAGAGGAATAGGTTGCAACTCATTCGCATCTAATACCGATTGTATAACGTTTCGAGTAGTTAAATCAACATAAGTCCCGTCATTTTTTAAACGTGATATTGTATGACACAACCACGATTCATCATCGCGTTCGGGATACTCCTCTAGCGCATGTGCTCCGCGACTTTCCTTTCGAAAATTGGCTGAATGCATTGTTACTAAGGCATTTTGTAACAAGTTTTGTAATTCTAATAATTCAATGTATTCAGTATTAAAACATCGTGATTTATCATCAATATGTAATTCAGAAGATAATGTATAAATCTCATTTAATTCCTTGACACCCTCAATAAGTGAAGCTTCACTACGAAATACACCAGCATGCTTTTGCATTGCCTTTTGCATCCTTAGCCTCAACTCGGGAACAGTGATTGAACCATTTTTATGTAATTTAGTTTCATATGTTTCTATTTCATCGTTAAGTTCTAGGTTATTACAAACCTCTATGGATTCCCCTGGTTCGTTAATTTTTGCTATATTATCAGCACATGCTTTTCCAAAAACGACAATATCAAGCAACGAGTTTGCTCCTAATCTATTTGCCCCATGAACTGACGAGGATGCGGCTTCTCCTGCTGCCCATAGACCTTCCACTATATTATTTTCATTTGTATTTGTAGGATTTATAACCTGACCTTTCCAATTTGTAGGAATGCCCCCCATATTATAGTGAACGGTCGGAATGACAGGAACCGGCTCGGAACTTACATCTACGCCGGCAAATATTGAGGCCGTTTCCGTTATTCCAGGAAGTCGTTCCTGAAGTAAGTCTTTTGGTAGATGACATAAATTTAACAATATATGATCTTTATCAGGGCCTACACCCCTCCCTTCATTTATTTCAATTGTCATTGATCTACTAACTACATCTCTACTAGCTAAGTCCTTAGCATTTGGAGCATATCTTTCCATAAACCTTTCGCCGTTGCTATTGATTAAATAACCACCTTCTCCACGACATCCTTCCGTCAATAATACACCTGCCCCATAAACTCCCGTAGGATGAAACTGAATAAATTCAGAGTCTTGTAATGGTATGTTTTTTCTTAAGCACATAGCATTTCCATCGCCCGTACATGTATGTGCTGATGTAGCAGAAAAATAGCATCTACCATAACCACCTGTCGCTATAATAGTATTTTTAGCATTGATTTTATGATACGTTCCATCTTCTATATTGTAGACAAGAGCCCCAACACAGGCGGTATTTGAAGAATTCATAAGCAATTCAAGGCCAAAATATTCAATAAAAAAATTAGCATCATAGCGCAATGAATTCCCATACAGAGAATGTAACATTGCATGTCCCGTCCTATCTGCTGCACATGCAGTTCTATATGCTTGTCCTCCTTTGCCATAGTCAAGACTTTGACCTCCAAATGCTCGTTGATATATTTTTCCATCTTCTGTTCTTGAAAATGGAACACCATATTGTTCCAATTCATACACAACATTTGGTGCTTCTTTACACATGTAATGAATTGCATCTTGATCTCCTAGCCAATCGCTCCCCTTTACTGTATCGTAAAAATGCCATTTCCAATCATCCGGAGTAATATTGCCCAATGCAGCATTTATACCTCCTTGGGCCGCGACCGTATGAGATCTAGTTGGAAATAATTTCGATACACATGCTACATTATAGCCTTTACTAGCCAATCCCATTGTCGCCCTCAATCCAGCTCCTCCTGCTCCAAGAACAAGTGCGTCAAAAAAATGTTCTTTATGGATTTTATTTAGCCCACTTTTCAATAAACTCATTATTACGAACTTAAAAGGAAATTCTTCTTAAATTTTAAACGAGTGGTTTATTTTAGCGTTTGTAATCTTTTTTTAGCAATAGCTAAATCATTCTGACATTTCTCCAATTTTTCCAAATCTTTTGCGCCGGCTAACTTGACACCTTTTGGTTTTGGTGTTTTTACTTTATCGACCTCTTCTGTTATAGTTTCTAATTTTTCAATACACATGGATAAGTACATAGGGTAATCGGCCTGTGTTTTAGATTTTTCCATCAAATTGAGATGGTCTTCAAAAACCTTATCTATTTCCTTTATGTATTTTAAATTGTTTGTATTACTCTTTGATTTAAGGGAAGGTTGTACTGATGATTCAGGAGTTTTTTGGAGTTGATTCTCAAATGCTTGCTTCACACTCTTGGGAGCGGATGACAATTTTTTAAAATGGACTTGATCGTATTTTTTACAGACTTTCATCTGTTCTTTTATACCTAGGAGCTCATCCGGATAATTTTTTGGAAGCCTCATTTCTACGTGAAATGTTTTATGCGACCTATCAGCACCTGACTTTGTTTCATTAATTCTTGTTAATTTCATTTCCAATCCTCTCGGAAGAAGATATTCCTTTTCGCTTTTATATTTAGATGTACTACGCATATCAACATATGGGACACCTACATCTAAAGTAATATAATACATACAACATCTATTGAGTTTTGTACTAGGATCATCACCGTATTCCCATCTTGACGCAAAAGACCGTGCCTTGTTCGCGTCCGTAGAAGTAGATATATAATTCTTAACTATTATTTTGTCTCCGACTTTTTCTAACCCACTATAATTGGTTTTCATTCCTCTATATACGATGTTTCCCAGAGAAGCTCTATCCGCATATTGGGCGATACCCTCATCTAATCTTTTAGCAAGAATTTTGATATTTTCAACTGGATCGGATGTCCCACTGTTTTCAAGAGACACGAATCTGTTTTTATAGATATCGAAACCACTAGATTTAAAGTAGCTTTCACCTTCATATAAATATTTATTTACAGCAGTATCCCATTGAAATGAATATTTGTATAAAGCATCTGCAAATTGCGCATTAAAATAAATATCATTTTTAGCCCATGGAAAATTTTCCAGGGTGTCTGTTCCTTTATTAGCTTTAAGAGCAACAACAGCATTTAAAAGCGCATCTTCGCGAATACATGGTAGTCCCACGCGGAGACCACCACCGTCAGGACTAGGTGTATATATTATGAATTCTTGATCTTTACCATTCATTGCTCTAAATGATCCATTAGATACTGATGTTATCAACGGAGTGCCAACAAAATATCCGATATCAAAAAATCTGGCACTAATCCCTGTTTGCTTCAAAAGAAGTTGTTTTCCTTCATAGTAACATTTTCTTAAATATAGTTTTTTATCTCCTGTATGCTCGCGGAACCATGTTCTTTTAAGCAAATAAGGTGTAAACTGCTGCCCCGCTTTTGGGTGTTTGAACCATTGTTGATGGTATATGACAATATTATCAATAGTTTTATTCAACCATTCTTGGACCTCCATTTCATCAAGATCAATTGGGTTAAAACCTAACATTAATTATTAAAATAAATAAAACTGAATGTAAAACATTAAAATTTTTTTGGTATAAAAAATAAAATGAGCCATTATGAAGATGGTTCGAGTGCTTATGAATTGTTTCATAAATCATCAACAGGATACACATATGATGATTTAATCTTACTTCCTGGAACAATATCATTCGGAATTGATGAAATTGATACAACAACACAAATAACAAGAAATATAAGGCTAAAAACGCCATTAGTATCTTCTCCAATGGATACAGTTACAGAGGCAAATATGGCTATAAATATGGCATTATTTGGCGGCCTTGGTATAATTCATTATAATATGAGTATAGAAGATCAAGTTCTTGAAGTTCAAAAAGTAAAAAAATTTAAAAATGGATTCATAAGTGATCCCATTTGTTTAAAACCATCCTCCACTGTATTCAATGTATTGGAAGTAAAGGATAAATACGGATTTTGTGGAATTCCGATTACAGAGGATGGAAAGGTTGGTTCTAAATTATTAGGTATTGTTTCAAAAAGAGATATTGATTTTGTTTACGATAAAAGTAAAGTAGTTTCTGATGTAATGACACCATTGCATGAATTGAAAACTGCAACGGAACCCATTACATTGGAGAGAGCAAATGAAATATTACATGATTCAAAAAAAGGGAAATTACCAGTAATTGATAGCTTTGGTTGTCTTGTGAGTTTAATATCTCGCACAGATCTTTTGAAGACACGAGATTATCCCAAAGCTTCAATGAGTGAGAAGAAATATGATAATACTATCGAGTCAAAGCAATTGCTTGTAGGTGCTGCAATTGGCACAAGAGAAGATGATAAAAATAGAGTAAAGGAACTTGCTAATTATGGCGTTGATGTTGTTGTAATTGACTCATCTCAGGGTGATTCTATATATCAATATGACATGATACGTCATATCAAGAAAGCACATCCAGACTTGGATATAATCGCGGGTAATGTTGTAACAACAAAACAAGCGGCAAACCTAATATCAGTTGGT
>CERI01026485.1_pt1 | contig 17081 bp, 18 predicted proteins | sample 350261 | NCBI WGS metagenome assembly CERI01 (sample SAMEA2620979, study PRJEB7988) | marine metagenome | isolation source: saline water (ENVO:00002010), including
GAAAATATGCTTTAATATAGCTAAACAAATTGATTCAATTATAAAGGATTTATATGAAAATATGGTGAATTTTTATCAAAATATTGGTTTAAATAATATTTATGGTAATCAAAATAATTCTAATAATAGTTTCGGTTTAGGGTTTGATTCAAGTAAAGGAAGTGAAATAGTTTCTTTGTTTAATTCTCTAAAAGCCAATATAGCTGCAACAAAACAACAATTTAAAAATAACTATAACATGGCGTTGATTGAATTTGATCCAGACGTATTATTTATATTGATTGATGTATTTAATTATTTCAATAATTATTATGGAACAATACAAAAACATGTAAATGCATTTTTTGACTATAATAATAAAAAAAATGATATTGAATATTTAAAAACAAAAACATTTTTGAATATTATAAATTTTGATTCAAACGAAACTTTTAATTATGATAATATTATTAATATCAATATTGGCGGTTTGTCATTAGTTAATTTTATAAAAAAGGCAGAATCATTAAAAAATATAAATAAAACATTTTTTGATTTAAATTTTGGATTCATGTACGACCAATTATTTGTCACTGCTGAATCAGATAATCCAAGGCAATTTGTTGCGACAAGAATTGAAAAGATTCTTCATAAAAATACTTCAATCACACAAACATTTATAAATGCAGGCAATCAGCAATATGGTGTAATGCATTACTATTTAAATTTTCTTATTACTCAAAAAGATTATTATAAAAAATTCAATGAATTGAAATCTCAAAAACAGAATATTGAATACTTTAAAAATAATTTGCCAGCAAATAATGTTGTTTCAGTAATGAATTTTTATTCAAAATACGGAAAAAATCTTGATCCTGGTGATAATTCTGCCTTTTTCCAAATAATGAATGGCTATTCGCAATCAATAAATAGTTCTAACAGTCAAGAATATAATAATAATGCATTTATCATTTTATTTAGTAATTTAAGATATAAGAAAGATACACAATCACTTACATCAGGTTCTATCAATTATTCTGATATTACTTCTAATAACTTATATAAATATTATGAAACCAATTATTATATTAATAAAAAATATGAACAAGATATAATAACAACATTTATGTCAAAATGTACTGCACTTGTTGATAATATTTCAAGTGGTACATCAGGCGAAATTGTAGCGGTTCATGGAAGTTCGCAAACAAACAATGTGGATCCCTTCACACCTATGAGAGAATCATTTATAAGTGTAAATACAGATGGATTAGAGCATTTACATCCTTCTGATCCAAAAATAATAGATCTATCTAATCTTAATAAATCATTTTTTAATACTGCTTTTAAATACTCCGAAGATGTCTTACTAGGCGAATATTTATTGCAATATGAAGGCGGAGGATATACCAGTGGTAACGGTGCAAAATGCATTAATTCGGGCTGTATAGAAGAAGAGGACGTTGGAATAAGATTTATATATTATTGTGGAGAAACTGAGGTAGATCTTAGAGATGAGGCTTTGGAAAATGTAACAATAAATAATGTTTTTGAGGAAACCGATCATGGAACTGGAATAACTTATGATGGGTGTAAAACTGTCGCAGGAGATTACGATATAAACCAAAGCGTTGAATTAAGAACAACGGCAACGGTAGAAGATGCTACTAGTAATACTAGTAACACGATTAGGATTGATTTAGTTATGACAAATAACACCGCCGATCCCGCCGTTGATCCCGTGACGAAAACAATTCATACTTTAAATCTTACAAAGGATCACCTTGAGGCTTTCGAAGATACCAGCGATGTTAAAAAAATACTTCAAACTAATAATACTGATAATACTATGACATATCTTAAAAATAATGAAGAAGATGATTATTTATACAGTGTTGATAATGATGATACTGATGAAATTTCCAATTCCTATGTTAGACTTTATATAAAAGATAATAATGTAATGTTAGATTACAAATTAGCGCGAGGTGTAGAGTGGGTCGAAAGTGGTTCTACATATTATGCTGGATTGACAATAGCCACAGAATCCGACGAAGTTGATTTTAAAAAGGTTGCCAGAATTTATGATAATACTAAAGATGTAAAAAAAACAATGGAAAAAGGTAGTATTTATATAGATTCAACCGGAAAATCTCATAACATTAATAATGACATATTAGATACAACGAATACTGGAGCTGAAGCGGTGTATTATGATTATGGAGATGAGTATTGCTATAATGGGGCAATTACAGGAGTAAGCGCCAACGATAGTTATGTAGGTTATGTTAAAGAAGATTCGGCGGATGATATGCCTATAGATATATCAGAATTAAAAAACATTTACCATGTGCCGGGTGGATATGGTTGTGTCGGTGGAGATAATAGTATAAATTTAAAACTTAAAAAAAATGAATTTAAATATGAAAATTATGGCGCGTGCGCGACGAATCCAGCCGATATTTCTATGGTTTCATATGATGATTTTAATACTATATCGGGTGGAAATTATTTTAATAGTTTTAGTGATGCATATTGTGATAGAAAGCATGTATTTTCGGGGGCAATATATGAGTTTAAACAGGATCGCGATTATTTTAGCGAAGTTTTTAGAACTATGATTGAAGCATTTAATGCATTAAGTGAAAGTGAATTAGAGATGTTAGAAGAAACACAGGGCAGTATAGATAGTCTTAAAGAAATTATAAAAGAATATAATGAACTTTACGCCGAAGCAACTAAAAATTCTGAAATGAAGACAATTGTAGAAGCACAAAATAAAGATTCTAATATTTTAGTAAAAAATTCACAATACAATATGGCTCTTATGGGAATAGGGGCAATAGGGGCAACAATGATTATGTTTAATTATATGAAAAATAGTTAATATTTATATATAATATATTATTGCAAATTAGTATGAGTTTTTCTCAAGAAATAAATGATAATGTTTCAACTATTGGACCGATTAATAAAGATAGTTTGTATTCTGCGTTTGACGCCCAGAATAGATTAGTAGACAAATTAATAAATGATGAATTGTATAATCAAGAATTATACGATGATAGTATTAGCAAAAGGTATACTTCTGGTAAGGATTATAAAACTAAGTATTTTAGTATAATTGATAAAACAAAAACATCTCAAGATGTTATGGTAGATCATTTAGTAGATGTAGATATATCAGGGGTTTTACGTTCATATAACAAAACCGCGGACATGTATCGCAATCAAAATGCATCAGAAAAATATATTGAAGGAAAAAAAGGTAAATTTGAAAAGAGAAATAAAGAAATACTTGTAGATATTGATAACAAAATAAAACAAAAAGAAATTTATACATATTATTATAAAAAATATAACGCTCAAAAAAAAATTTTATTTAATATTATTTTAGGTTCATTAATTGTTATAATATTAACATATTTGAATAAAAGATATAAATTTATATTTAATGATACAATTTTTATTTTAGCTTTGGGAATTATTTTAGCAGTTATTTTTATTAATATTTGTATTCAATTAATAGATATATTTTTCAGAAATAAAATAAATTACGATGAATACGATTTTATGTTTGGTAGTAATTATGATTCAGACCAATTAGAATACTCTGACCAATTAGAATACACGGCACAAGAAAAAGAATTAGCTGAGTGCGATTCTCAAATAAATGCTTATACCTCAGTGGAATAATCATGAACCACTTAAAGACCTATTTTATAAATTTAATTATTATATATTAAATTTATATACTATAAGAAGGATGGGAGATTATTTAACCACTGCATCATATAATAATTTTAAAGATATACCATATTTGAATGGAGGTCAGAGTAAATCAAGTGAATACATTACCGATTTATCTAAATTAAAAAATATAAAAGATCTCTCTATAAATAGCGATTATAATACCGAATTAATTAATTATTATTATAATGGTAGTGGAAGCGGAGACGCATATGATAGTACAGACAATCTATCAGATTTACATAAAATGGTTGGAGAATCTTTAGTAGAAAATGAAAAATATATAAAGGATGAATATAGCAATAGATTAAACCATGTTATAAAAGTTGAAAATCTTTATAAAAATTTTGAAAATATAGAAAAATACAATAATGTTCTTCATGGAATGGCAGAAGAAGACATTAGTCTTGATACAATGAAAATTGAAGAAATTCAAAACGATTTAGAAAATAAGTCTAGAAGTTTAGAAATAAGAAAATATTACGACGATAAAATGAAAGCTCAAACAAGTATTATAAAAATTGTAATTGTAATATCTTTAATATTATTAGCAATTAGTTTCTTTTATAAAATAAATATTCTGAATACAAATATTTATATTGTATTAATAGGTATTGGTTTGGCTTTTATTGTAATATTTACAATTGGTAAGCTTTTTGATATTTTAATAAGAGATAATTATAATTTTGATGAATACGCGTTTATTCGTTCTCATTATTATTTAAATAAAGGAGGCGGTAGTATTAAAACTGAAGATGCTTCTGATATACCATTGCATAAACAGAACGATTTAATTAGTAATAAATGTTTATCAGCGTACAATGATTCCATTGCTTAATAATATAACTTTAAACGCATATATGTAATATAAACTTATATATATTATTTTTAATTTTAAAACAATATATATAATACATGTCTAGTGAAACTGAAAAACTTTTAGATGATTTAAAAAGTGATTCTCAAACAAAATATTTAAAAGAAAACTGTCCGTCCCTGTTTCATGATGATGGAACACCATCAATTTCATATAACAAAATATTAAGTAGTGGAGATAACATTATAATACCTGATAGCTCAAAATATTATAAAATTGTAGAAAATGGCAATAATTATGTAAATGAATTATTAGATGAAGAAGAGAATTATTTAAAAGAAAAATACGGCGAATCTTTATACGATTATTTCAAAACAAAGCGTGAAGAATATATTGATACAAAAATAAATAGTGTATGTAATAATATTGTAGGTAGTAATAGTGTTACTTATGATTCATCTATATTAACAAATATGTCAGATTCATACGGGGAATTATTAAATACATATAATGAAGTAATGAATAATAAATCAAATAAAGTTGAATTAGATAAATTAAATTCACGTAAATTTTACTATCGTAGTTCTGCAATAGAAGATGCAAATAAAATAGATGTCATCATTACTATTGTTTATTATGTAATTTTAATTTTAACAATTATTTATTTAGCTGTTAAAGGGAGAATTAATATAAAGAAAAATATATTGTATTATATTTTATTAATTTTGTTACCTTTGGCATTATTTAGAATATATGTATTTGCTGCGAGTAAATACAAAATATTAGGCGATAGTATATCTAACTATGGGCCTAAGAAGGCATTTTTGAATCAATCCTAATTAACAACCACCAAGACCTTCAATATTTAAATATTCGCTTTTAAAGCTGAAGTTAGTCCATCCAGTAACAGAATTATATTTTCCATATTTATTCTCAATATAATTTGAAACTTCTTTAGGTTTTGGTAAAGTATCTTTTTTAGAATACATTTTATAAAACCATTCTCTAAATTTACTTGTAAGATCTCTTGCTTTAACTCCATATCCATTTTTATTGGGGGTTGGTTCAATTTCTGAATTATGGAATTCTAGCATAATATCTTGCTCCGAACGATATTGATGAGTTGACTCCATTACCATATCTACATCACTTACCCGTCCTTGTGTTTTAAATGCTATTTCTGCCAACATAGATAACATAATTGGCGCCCATTGTTTGAATTTTTCATCCAATTTTTTATCAATTTTAAACTGATATTTATATTCTTTTATCGGAAATTTAGGGTCTTTGTATGGATTCTCAGTAAATTTAGATAAGAAGTCAACTTTACGCAAACGACGCCATGTACCATCATCATTACTCTTTACATCAAACATACAATTAGTGCATACTACTAATTTAAATTGTGGAATAAACGTAACGCTATCCTTGAATAGAGCGCGGCATTGAATTGGATCGCCACCGGTTAGTTCTTTCACAATACCTTCATTAATACTATCATTTTTTGATGGTTCTTGCATTACAGCAAAACGTGTACCAATTAAATTATATATTTCCGACGATGTTCCGCCAATATTTGAACGTTTTTGAGTGACAAGGCTGATGGGTACAGTGCCTTTATATTCTCCAAGAACGATTCCCATCAACTCAACTAATTTAGATTTACCATTTGCACCAGACCCATTGTAAATGTTAAATGTTTGATTTTCATTGGTTCCTAGTAATGTGGATGCCAGATGTTCCCACATATATGTTCGTAATGATGAATCGTTTTCTCCGGTTTCTTCATTTATAATATCCGGAAATAGTTGAATCATGAATTCATTGATTTCATTAATAATTTCGGGTTTATTCTTCTTATAATAAGATAATGGTTTATATACAATATTGGTAGATTTTGATATGTAATCATCGTGTTTTCCACAGCGATATGTTTTCTCTTTAAAATCAATTACACAATTAGTACAACCAAGCAAATATGGATTTTTATCTAGTTTATCGTAAAATTCTTTGTCCCAAAATAATTCTTGACTTTCTTTCATAATATTACTTTTAGTAGAAGAACGTTTCAACATCTTACATGTTGCACTCATCTCATTTCGTTTTTTGATAAAATCTTTTTGGGTGTCATTATGATTATCTTTGAATTCTCCAACAACTTTATTGCTCATATTATTTAGTTTCATATTATCATCTTCGGATGATTTTTCAACATTAAGAATCATATTATTTTGGTTTGCGAGTGCGGTACTTTGATAAGCAAATAGCTTTTCTTCGTACTTTTTATACATATCTGTAGATATTTTAAGACGAAGCGAACTACCCTTGTCGTTAAGTTCCCAGCGGTTATTTTTAAATTCATACCAGATATTATTTCCAATACTCGCGCAAACATAGTGTGCTTTAAACATTTCTTTTAGTGTGGTTGCTAAGTCGCATTCTGTATTGTTTCTAAAAGAATAGTAAATATAATAGTCAACTGTTTTATTGTATATATTTTTGTATTCTTCGAGGTTACTCATTCTACACCAATAAATGATAGATTTAAATGTAAAACCATTGTTATCATTAGAATCGGCTTGTTCCCAAATTTCTGTTGCATCATTATTGATGAAATCAAAATCTTCGCTTTGACCGCAAAATTTAATCCATGTTAAAATGTGTTTTTCGTGTGTATTTTTTAAAGCCCAGCAAACTCGTATCCATTTGTCATAAGAACCGGGACCCCAATATTCTTTTGGAAGCGCCATGGTATAATTATAAATTTCTTTTATTTCGTAATCTGTATTTGCATCATTAAATAATGCAGTAATCATACTATCTAGATCTTCTATATTTTGAATATCTTTATGATTATTGCATTTATTTTTGTTAGAAACTTTTAATTTTGACTTTTTAGAAAGTGTTTCTTTTATTCTTAAATATTCATCTTGTTTTTCTTCGCAAATCTGAAATTGATTGCACTCGGTAGTATCTCTGATACAAAATCTAGGAAAATATTTATTAAATTCAATAAATTTTATATCAATTTCTTCCATATCAATGGCATCATTTTCTATTTTTGAATTGTAAATATATTTCAGTTTATAAGCTTCGTTACCAGGTTTTTTGGAACCATAAAGCTGCCAACCAGCGTTTCCCTTGATAACAGCTTCATCAACTACACTATTCCAGTCATTATCCAGTGGAAGATCGTCCCAAATCTCATCAATATTTTCAATGATGTATTTTCGTATCATAAGTTTTGTTGAAAAGTCTGCGATAATATCAATAATAATATGAATACCGTCTTTTGTTACAGAATCTAGGCAATTTACATTTTCTTTTTCAAATATGTAAAATGATATTAATTTATTTTCTATATTTCTAAAAATTTCATTGAATCCATTCATACACAATTCAACAAAATCATTAATATGATCTTGATTATGTTGTTTTTCCGTTATATTTGAATTATATCTAAAATCTAAATCTATAGCAATCTTACCATTATCTAATTGTCGTTCTACAATATACGCTTCTTTGTTATTTTCAAAAACATATTTTTTGTATTTTTCTTGGAATTCTGGTAAATTATCGGATGTAATGTTATATTTGTTACCAAAAACATTAAGTTCAGAATCACCTATTTTTATGTAATTGGCAGAAGTCTTCTCTTTTGTAATAAACTTCTTTAGATATTGGTCCAATGACATATCTATGATATAATGCTATATTTCTTTTAGACTTCATTCACATATCAATTTTTAATTAATTTATAAAACTTAAATATATGACATCAATAATTACAAAGTGTAATTATGAATGAATCCTTAAAAAGAATTATAATTGATATTAAAGATTTACAAAAATCTCCTATTGATAATATACATTATTTTCCTAATGAAGAAAACATTATGAAAGGACATGCATTGATTTTTGGACCACCTGACACGCCATATGAATACGGAAATTATTTATTCGAATTTAATTTTTCTGAAAAATATCCATATAATCCGCCTAAAGTTGTTTATAAAACAAATGACGGTGCGACTCGCTTTAATCCCAATTTTTATCGTTCAGGAAAAGTTTGTTTATCAATTTTGAATACGTGGAGTGGAGATCAATGGAGTGCCTGTCAAACAATACGCTCAGTTCTTTTAACTCTTCAAACCACAATGAATGAAATGCCTTTATTAAATGAGCCTGGAGTTGATAAAAAATTACATCTAAATTCAATATTAAACTATAATAAAATAATTAATTTTAAAAATATTGAATTTACAATTTTATATTATTTGAATAATCCCAACAAAATCCCTATTCAAAATACGGAATTAATTGAAAGAATATTTGAAAATTATCAAAAAACAAAAGGCGAAATATTAGAAAGTTCTAAAAAATTGAAAAATCAAACACCGCAAGAAACATTATATATACAAATGTATGATATGAAATTTAATCTAAATTATAATTTATTGTATGACAAAATAAAAGTGTTTATAAATAAAAATTGAATTAAATTTATTTATTATTTATATAATATATCAAGATGGAGTTTTGTAAGAAATGCGATAATATGTATTACATGAAAAAAAACGAAGATAATCAATTAATACACTATTGCAAACACTGCAATTTTCAAGAAAATAAATTGATTGAAACCAGAAATATGAAAGTTTTCGAATATTCTAAAGATGATGTGTGTAGAAATATAAATATAAATGAATACACGCGATATGATCCTACTCTTCCTCATGTAAATACTATCAAATGTCCCAATCTAGATTGTAAATCAAATAAATCAGAAGACGTTCCGCAGGATGTTATTTATATTCGCGTCGATGATAGTAATATGAAATATATATATTTATGTTATCATTGTAATTCTAGTTGGAACCCTTAATTAAAAAAAATTGATTTAAAAAATATACGGACAAAGTATAATATCTATTATGTCAGATATTGAAGAAGAATATGACGAAGGTGTTGAAGAAACAAAAGGAGACCGAGAAAGTGAACCAGAGCCTGAATCAGACGATGAGGGGGATGTAGAAAGAGACGACGAAGTCGAAGTCGAAGTCGAAGATATTTTAGACGATCCCGTAATTATTGAAGATGAAGAAGAAAATGTAAACGAAGATGGAGAAGAAGATGAAGGTAATAAAGACAATTACAAGGGACCGTATGAATCAGAACATGAAAGTGAATTTAGTGAAGATAGTGAAACAGAAAGTGAAAGTGATGTTGAAGAATATAATTATGCAAAGATTGACAATGAAAAAAAAACTCAATATATAAAGGAAACTCATACTCAAGAATTAACAAAAACATATGAAGAAATTATTGTATTGGCACAAATAAATCGTACTAAGTTAACAGATAATGCAAATACAGATGATGGAGATACAACTTTTAGTGAATCTGACATCGTTATCAGCGATCCAAGGCATAAAACAGTTCCAATATTGACAAAATACGAAAAAACTAGAATTTTGGGCCTTCGAGTTTCTCAATTAAACGAAGGGGCTCCAAGATACATTAAAAGTAGTACAATTGTTGATAACAATATCATTGCCGAAAAAGAGTTGACATATAAAAAACTTCCATTCATTATTAGTCGTCCGCTACCAAACGGTGAAAAAGAATATTGGAAGTTGCAAGATTTAGAAATTATTTAATAATAATTTAAAAAGGCATTATAAAATATTATAATTTAGTATAATATTTTTATGTTTAAATTTCAAAATGTGGCATATATACTTGGTTATACTCTATTTTATCATGGCATATATTATTGTCCCGTAATGGAAAAAAAATTTAATTTATTAATAAAATTTTTTCATAATATTAAATAGGGTTTTGTTTTTTTATGCGGGGTAATTTTGTTCTCAATTTTTTCTCCAATTTACTTATAAATAAATTATCAGGGATGGCCTTTCCACTTTCGTATTGATTTATAAGACTTTGTTGGCAACACATCATAGACGCAAGATCCTTTTGTGATAATTTATTATTTATTCTTGCCTGTTGAATGGAATTTTTTAATTCTGTTGTTATTTTAGCAGGTTTTTTTATATCGCCACTATCTTGATTTTTTAATTTATTTTCATTACTATTTTTATTATTTATAGGCGGAAGAGTATTTTTTTTTAATACAACCGTTTCCCAGTCTTGAAAACATGTGTTATCCCTCATTATATATTAATTTATATATTATATCTTTATTATTATATAAATTAACATTTCCAACGATTACCGCATAAAGTACATGTTACGAAAGTAGTCATTGGTTCATCTGCAGAACGTGTTTGCAGCTGATAATAAGTACATGCTTTTGATTTGCACTTACCGCATGTAAAATTATCTGTAGACGCTTCAATTTTTGGAAAGAATTTATTTTCAAGACGTAGCTTTTTTTCTTCAATTTGTTTCTCCCATTTTTCCGGCAAAAGTTCAATATGACTTAAGAATGACATTTCATGTGGTTTTATAATATTTTTTTTTAATTTATCAATAATAAGTTTATTTTTGAGATTATGGAAAATGACCTTGAACTTGTTTATGTATATCAAAACAAAGTGTTCGTTTTCCCATTTTTTGATTACCTTTATTTTTCCAGCTTTTCTTACAGAGAAATTAAATATACTTTTTTCAATATTTATTGAATTTTTTTCATCTTTCACGTATTTTTTTATGTATTTTCTAATTTCCAAACGAAAAGTATCTGGATCACTAACCGGTTTAACATTCATTAATAATCTCTTTCTTTGTTAAAGATTATAATGTTATATTTATTTCAATTTTATTGAAATTATTTATTCATATTTTTCTTCTACTAGTTCATCATCATCGATTATAAAAGAGTCTTTATGATATCCTTCCTTTGTATATTCGTCCGAACTATATAGTTCACTGTCGACAGATCGTTCTTCCTCGTCGGAATTTTCAATATCTTCAAATCCTCCAAAGAGGTCCTCGTATTTTTTTTCCCATTCTTCAATTGTTAAATCTGAAAATGAATCATCTTCTTTTTTTACAATACACAGAGTTCCAAAATATAAATTTGTATCAATTGGTGGAGGGAACTCATATTTATTTTCACTATTTGCTCTTCCATCACTTTTTCCATAGATTTCATAACAATTATTTGGATCGTCTTCTTCGTTTTTATTTATCATAAAATAATGAAGTTTTTTGAAATTTTTTACACTTTTATAGTTGCATAATTTATATAATTCTTCGGAATCTATCTCATTTCTTGTTTTTTTTTGTTCTACATCTCCATTTTTTTTAATAATTATATATTTTGTCATGTTCTACTTTTCTTGACTATTACTTAGTTTTATTATTTAAATGGATTTATACAATTAATTATAATGAAGGTTTATACGAATAATAGTGTAAGAATAACAATTGAAAACCAAGATAATCTACAAGAGTCTTATGAAACTTATATATTTACTGAAAATGGGATTTATAAAAAATATAAAAAACATTTCTTTCTTTGCGAATTGAAAAAAAATAAAATTCCACACCCTGAAGTGGTTTCAATAGATAATAAACAATTTTTTATTGAACTTGATGAACTGGAAATAAATAAACAAAAATTATTAACAAGTCTTCCATTTAATTGTTTTTTTGTAAATCGTTTAATAAAACGATGTTGTTTAGAAGAAAATGTAGAATATATTAAAGAAATAGATAATGATAATTATGAATCTAGTTATTTTGTTATAAATGATATTGAATCTATAAAAAATATTGGTTTATATGTCGAATAATTTATAATGCTATTTATTTATAAATAATGTTTAATCTAAGATTTTTGATATATTTTATATGTTTTTTTATATTTCTACACTTTTCACTTTATTTTTTTAATATTGATATGTTTGAATTATTTGAAAGTAAAAAATATGTAAATGATAATAATGAAGTTTCAAATGATATTGATGACAGTATTTCTGAATTAGAGAAAAGTATACAAGAACTTAAAGATGTTTCTGCTATATAATAATATATTTGATGAATTATACAAATTTATTTCCCGAATTACTTAAAAAAATACCAACACTGCCAAAAAATTCGTTTTGTTATGATTCTATAGAAGAATCTAATTATAACAAAAATCAAAAAAATAATAATTTGATGTCTTTTATTCCTAGTGGCAAAAGACAAATATTATGGTTTTTGAAACACGGTCCAAATTATTATTCAGTATTGCTAGAATATCAAAATCCAAAAAATATCAAATGTCATTTTAAATATATAGCATTTGATAAAATATTAGCATCTGGTGTAGGTACTATGTTATGGGTAACTCAAATTGGATCAGAAATATCTTTAAATAAAATAATTTATTTAAAAGGTAAAATTTTCAATTTGAAAAGATGCCAAGATCATATGGAAAAAATAAGATATTTAATTGAGAATTATATTAATAATTTAACACATTCATCATTCGTTCAATTAAAAATTCCCGTAATAGACGATACAAATTCTGTACTAAGTTTTGTTGGCAATTTGGATTACCAAACATACAATGTTGTATCATTGGCTAATAATTATAACATTCATATTAAAAATTTTTATGCATTATTTTCTGTATCTTGTAGCGATAGTTTAAGCGACTGTTATAAATTATATTGTAAAGACAAAAATGGCGAAATAATGTTTTATCAAACTGCGTTGGTGAATAATTTAACTTGTAGTAGAATGTTAAAAAAAATTTTTAAAATTAAACACGTGCAATATGAAAATATTGAATATAGCGATCATGAATATGATGAGGGAGAAACAAATATTAATGAAAGTTCTAGTCTAACAAATTATTATATATATTGCTTATTTGATAACAATCATAAAAGGTGGAAACCTTATAAAGTCTGTAGAGAAAAATGTGAAATAAGCAATATAAATAGAATAAAAACGTTAGAACTCAAATCATCAAGAATTTGATGTTGAAAATACACTATTTAAAACTTCATTTTTAACCGTTTTTGCACTTTTCTTTAATGTTAATTTATTATCGTATACAGTCTCAAAATCATAATTGTCTTCGTGTATTTCTGGGTATACTTTAGATACAGGCTTATCAATAACCAATATTACCCGATCATAATCAAGTAATTGCCTATATTCTTGTATTGATAGATTACCGTAATATTTATCTAGAGTATAATATGGATTAGGTGCAAATTTGATTTCTTTTTCATAATTATAAATTTTACCATATAAATAATTCAATAATTGATATCTTTCAAATTTTGAATTATTGTCTATATTTTCTTTAAATAAATAGGATGCGGCACATTCTGGACTACAGAAACAACCATAAACATCATATTTGCCTTTATAAAATAAAGATGGAATATGTATTGGGTGCGTGCTGAAATCACATGTGCACCAAAAGCAGTCTGATTTTTTGTTAATATTATTATTATTTAGCATAATTTCCAACTCTTTAAGTTTGGTATGAATATTTTTCCTTAGTTTCTGTTTTTCTTTTGGATTATCTTTTTCAGTATCAGAAACTTTAGAAATATTATCTTTGTTGTCATCTATGATATTATATACAACTTCTTCATTTACCAAATTATTATTAAGGTTATAATAATTATCATTATCATCCCCAGAATACGCCTTTACTTCTTTTATGATATTTGGATTATAATTTATTTGTGAATTTATATTATCAAATAATACGTCATTTATGTCATTTAATTTACATTTTAGATGCAAAATAATAACTTGATTTTCAAACGTCGAGTTGTCAAATGTGATCTCTTTTTTCACTATTTTACCTCCTTTTGGTTTACGCCCCCTCTTTTTTGGAATATTTACCGGTTCTTCGGCAGATGGTTTCGTGACTTCGTTATCTTTCTTTTTAACATTTTTAGCCCTGGGTTTCCTTACCTTTTTTACGGTTGTTTTTTCAATCATTTACATTACTAGATAAAAATAATTTAAATACTTTTAATTATTTAATTAAGGCAATGAGCGAACAACCATGGATTGAAAAATATCGTCCTAAAACAATAAGTGACATTGTTTTAAATGATACAAATAAAACAATATTAGATAATATGATAAAAAATAATAATTTTTCAAATCTTATATTATATGGTCCGCCGGGTACTGGTAAAACAACAACAATTTTATGTTTGATGAATGATTACTGTAAATTAAATAATTGTTCTAATAATTATATTCATTTGAATGCATCACATGAAAGAGGTATTGAAGTTATACGCAATCAAATATTTAACTTTACGGAAAAAAAAAATTTATTTACAAATACAAGAAAGTTTGTTTTATTGGACGAAATTGATTCCATGACAAAACAGGCGCAAAATAATCTAAATATTATCATTAATAATTGCAAAAACAAAGTTACATTTATACTTATATGTAATTTCTTGAATAGAATAATTGAATCGTTGCGGCATTCTTTTATTATTTTACATTTTAATAAAACGTCAAATATTTGCGATGAATTTATAAAAAGATGTGTGAAAAATGAAAAAATAAAAATAAGTGATAAAAAATTATCTCTTATAAAAAAGGCAAACTTTCATGATCTTCGCAGTGTTTTAAATCAATTGCAAAATTATGATAAACTTGATATTTTCCTTGATGAAAATGTATTTAATATTTTAATGGATCCAAAAAAGAACCATAATTATTTAATAAAAATTACAAAAATACTTGATATAAAAAGCGTTTTTGTATTTTTCTTTAATCATTTATATGAAAATTTCTTTCATATTATAGATGAGACTATTGTATATGATATGAAGCTGTTATTAGTTATAAATGAAAGTTTAGAATATTTTGTAAATAAACATGTTCCCAAGTTAATTAAAAAATTGAATTTTTGATGGACTTAAAAACATTATTTCATTAACACTAATTATGGAACTAGAAGAGCAATGGCAGCAGTTTATGTTAAATGGGATGAATGAAACTAATTCAATCGGGACTTTAAATATTCAGATTAAAAACGAGGTTCGTAATAATATAAATGAACAAGCCCCGGAATGCGGCGATCTTAAAATATCTACTAAGTCAAAAATTATATATATGAATCAAAGATTTGACTTAGAATCATTATTTTGGGATGTTCCTATTGTAGATTATGACGTTCATAATGAAGGCGTTATAAAAAAACAAATGAAATTTAATTTTACTTGTCAAAAGGAGGTTGATGAATTTGAAGAAAAAATAAAAAATGAAAAATGTGTAAAGACAACAATTCTGAATAAAATTGATAATCCATCTGGCAGGGTAAGTTTCAAAGATGTTCGTAAAATTGATATTGGTTATTGTAAAAATGATCTTATGAAACCAAACAAACCAAGTAAAAGTGCATTTTATAATTGTTTTGTAATCATATTTAGACAAGTGTATAAAGGTAAATATCGCGAATTTCATGCAAAACTCTTCAACAGTGGAAAAATAGAAATTCCCGGAATTCAACATGACGACATGTTAAAAATATCGTTGAAATTCTTAATAGATACCATAGGTAAATATTGTAGCGAACCTCTATTTGAATTAAAAGAAAAAAGAGAATTGGTATTAGTTAATTCAAATTTTAATTGCAATTATTACTTAAATCGCGAATTGTTGTTGGATATTCTAAAAAAAAAGTACAAGGTGAAGTGTAATATGGATTCTTGCAGTTATCCTGGGATTCAATGTAAATATAAAATACACGATGATAAAAAGCCAAAGGAAGTGTCATTTATGATTTTTAGAACTGGGAGTGTTTTGATTGTTGGAAAATGCGACGACGATCAATTAAATGAAATTTACCGATTTCTTGTAAATGTATTCAAGGAAGAATATAAAAATATTTGTGAACAACAAAGTGAGCTGGAAATGATTGAGAAGGAAAAGGGGGCTTCTAAAAAACGGTCCCGTAAAGGAATTACGATTTATATTTAAATATAAATATTTTCAACCAATCTATTTGAATTAAACAATAAATGATTTAAAGGGAATTTATAGGAATTAAAATATATGACAGAGAAAGAAACTTTAATTTTACCTAGCGAAACTACTTTAAAAAATGCTTCTAAATTGAGTATTCAGGAAGACAAACCTATTATGTTAGATTACTGGATGGAATCCTGTGAAGATGATTCAACAGTTATGATTGGTGTAAAGTCAAATGAAGAAAAACTTTTGGTGAGATCGAGTGAAGAATTTACAAGTCCGATTAGTAAAATATACAAAGTGAGTGAAGAGTATATTATTATGACGGAGAATTCTATATATGTTATTTCAAGTAAGATATCAACCCGCAGAATTTCTTAATTTTATTTCAAATATTATTTTTTTTGAAATAAAAAACAATGAATGTTTAGTTTAATAGAATATGGCAGCTGAAAATTTTCTTATAAAAGATAACGAAGATGATATTTGTGATATTTGTTACGATAATGAATGCGAAATACAATCTTTGATTACATTAAAATGTTGCAATGATTCAAAAAAAATATGTATAAAATGTGTAAATTGTTTGAAAACTCCAATTTGTCCATATTGT